>ENA-OPSK01001285-OPSK01001285.1-human-gut-metagenome-genome-assembly--contig:-NODE-1285-length-19373-cov-7.475619_pt1 | contig 19373 bp, 17 predicted proteins | sample MGYA00241807_ERZ501905 | MGnify/ENA primary metagenome ERZ501905 (study PRJEB25962, sample SAMEA2042111) | human gut metagenome | biome: human gut; feature: human-associated habitat; material: faeces...
TGCCGCTGCCGTAATGGCTGTGTATATCCATCCGTGGCGGCCGGTCTTCTTTGCTTTGTTGAGGCTGCTGTCGGCTGTTGGGGCAGTCTCGGCGGCGTCGGCCCGTTCTTCGGCAATGTAGGCAAACAAAGCCTTGTATGGCATCCATTCCTCAGGAATGTTGTTGTCCCTGTTGGTAAAATATCCGCGCAGAGCCCTTTCCTCAGCCGATGAGGTCTCACCGTCGAGATATTTGTCGAGCAGCTGCTTAATATATTCTTCCTTTTTCATCACACTATAAATATCGTTCAAAGCGTCAGTAAATCTTTTCTCTTGGCCCTTATGGCCGTAAGTTTTATAAAGTCCTCACGTATCTTGCGGCGTGCCCTCGACAGGTTTTGCCGGAGGCTTTCGGCCGTGCATCCCGTGATTTTCATTATCTCAGAGCTTTCGTAGCCCTCAATCTCCTTCATCTTGAAAATCTGTCTTTGCAGTTCGGGCAGATGTTCAACGATAAGTCTTATCAGGTCGGCCTCGTCTTTGGCTTCAGCCCTGTGCCAGTCGTCGGCTGTCAGGCCTGTTGCTGAGGCCTTTCCTTCTTCCAGCCGGTCGTGGCGCCACTGGTCGCTGTATTTGTTGCGCAGCATGGTCATGGCCAGTGCCCTTTTGTTCTCATACCGGTCGAGCGTAGCCCGCATGCTCCAGAGCTTGAGCATCACCTCCTGCACCAGGTCCTCAGCGCTGTAGTCGTCTCCCGTAAGCTTGCGTGCCAGCCCTTTCAGCTCGTCGCGCATGGGTATTATTATGCGGTTAAATTCTTCCGGTTTCATCATTGTTTCATAAAGGTAACGTATGACGCGGAAAAACGTGACATCAAAAAAGAACTTTTTTTAAAATTTGTTTTGAAAAGCAGGATTGAAGCCGGGCTGCCGATGTCGGCAGAAGCTTGCGGATTGCATTGTCTTAACTTCAATCGGTTGATTTGGGCTTGATGTTATCATAGATCCGTCGTGTCTATGTTGAAAGCCTGTTGTGATAGGTCTTTCCCATGCTCGTCTGCCGGTGCCGGCTTGTGTTTATAAAAATAAGAACGGCCGGAGAGAAATTTCCCCCGGCCGTAATATGGTCTGCCGTGATGCGGCGTCTTTACTTCTTCACAAACTTATATCCCCTGACGTTGCCGTCGGCTGATTTTACAGTGGCAATGTATATTCCTGCCGGAAGCGATGACAGGCTGACAACGTTGCCTTCGGCAATCAGTGTGGTGCGGCCTGCCGTGTCGCTGATAGCTATGCTCTTTGTGCCTTCGGCGGCCCGCAGTTCGTTGCCCGATATCATTATGCCTTCGCCCTCGCCTGTAACGGCTGTTACGCCTGTTCCTGTAGAGCCGGTGTATATGCCTATGTTGTCGAGCAGCAGGCAGTCGCCGCCTTTGGTTCTGAGGCGTATTGCTATATAGATGTCCTTGCCGTCATAGTCGGCCAGACTTATTCCTCGTGTCTTCGGTTCTGCTGTCTCGCCCTCAACGTTGAGCACTTCTGTGTATGCTGCGCTGTTGTCTTCGGTGGCAGACACCATTATCTGATAGTCCTCAAGGAACTGCTGATTGAAAGAGTTTGCGTCCCACACGAGATAGCTGTCTTTGCCTTTGATGCTTACCTTCGGCATTATGAGCCAGCGGTCGGCCTGGTCGGTGCCTTCGAGCCATGATGTTCCTGCCAGCATATATTCGCCGAACACGTTATGCGCTACGATGTTGAACAGGCCCCATCCATCTGCGTTAAACTCGTCGCCGGCTGACGGGTCTACGGTGCCGTTGTCCTCGGCGCGGAATGTGAAGTCAGATGGAAGTTTGCCGTCCTCAAAGTCCCAGAATTTCACTGGCTTGCTTACCGCGGTGAAGTCTTTTGTCAGCACGTTGTTGTCGGCGTTCTCGTCGTTGTCGTTCGCAACTTCCACCTTCAGCTTGTGGCTGCCGTCGCTCATGTCTGCCAGCAGGCCGCTGAACGTAACGGTTGTGGCGCTCTGAGCCTTCATGGCGATGGTGCTGTCTTTAACGGCCACGTCGTCGATGCTAATTGTTACTTTGGCGTCAAGGTCAGCCACGCCGCTGTTGGCCAGGTTGAATATCACGTCCTTGAGGTTACTCTCGCGCACAAAGTCGTAAGGACTCTGCAGGTCAGAAACGGCAAGGTCGTTGAGGTTGCTTTCAACCTTCTCGAACGAAACGTCGTCAACGAGAATGAGGTTCTGGTTCTTGTCGCTGAACGCATAGAAGCCTAAATAGATGGTCTGTGCCTTGTCGATATGAACAACGTTGACAGACTCCTCGTATTTGTTGTTCAGAATGGGGTTGAACTCCACAATCTTGTTGGTCATGGCCTCAGGCTTGGCCTCGTTGCCCCAGTATACGGCCATCTTTTCGGGATAAGAGTCGAGGTTTGAATACCAGAACTTCAGCACGTAATAGCCCGGTTCAACGTTTATCGGGTCAAGCATGGCCCAGTCGTCGCCGCTGTTGTTTGAGTCATAGCCGTAAGCCAGACAGCCGTTGCCTGTGTGCGCCATGTTGAAGAAACCTGATTCGATGCTTACGTCCCATGTGCCCTCGTCGTTGTTGAGGTTGTAGAAGGTGAAGTCCTGCGTGTTCTCCGAAGCCTCGAAGCCCATTGTGTAAGGAGCATTCATCGGTGCTTTGTGCCTTACAGAGGTGTAGCATGTGTCGTTCGTGTGGTCGAAGTCGTCGGAATGAGTGGCCCATGCCTTTATTTCGTATGTGGTCAGCGGGGCAGAGAGGTCGGCTTTGGTCTTGAACGTATATTCAAGTGTCTCGCCGGCTGCGAGCGGCTCGCTTACAGTCTCGTTGGCAATCTCCTTGCCGTCAACTGCAAACGCTACGTCAAACCCGCTCAGGTTAGTGCGTCCGCTGTTCTTTATCGCCACCTTTACAGTCTCCTGTCCGAGGCCGTAGCCCGTAGCAGGGCTCAGTATCTCCGCAACTTTTATGTCTGTCGGGTTGGCAATCGGCTCAACTGTAACCGAACAGAGATAAAGATAGTCCTTGTAAGCCGTAGATGTGGCGCGGAACGCTATGTGGAAAGGCTCGCCGGCCTTGGCGTCAACGAGAAAATAGCCCGACTGCTCGTCTTTCTTTATATTGTCGTATGTAGCCTCCTTGCTGGTCATGTCTTCCACGGTTCCGCCCTTGCCCGAGTACACCTCCATGCTCTCGCCATACATGCTTCCGCTGAATGTGTATTTCACTATCAGCGTGCCGGTCTCGCTTGGCGTTATGGCAGGCGAAATCAGCCAGTCGTCGCCGTTGTTGAAGTAGTCGTACTTATAGGCCACTTTCGACGGGGTGCCTTCTTCGTTGAAGAGCCATGTGGCGCCGTCGCTGTTGGCATCAACCACGGTCCATGCGTTGAACTCGTCAACCGTCTCAAATGCTGTTGTATAGATTGCGTCTGCATGTGCAGAAACAACCGACAGCATAAGGAAAAGTAAAAACGTAGATATCTTCCTCATAATAATAATGTTGGGGCTCACTTGAAAATAACGCCTGAACGCCCGCAAGGCTGATCCCCCTTTAACCTTACGAAAGTTGGCCTGATGAAATGTTTAGATTATAAATATAGTAAAAGAATCGTTATGTATGGTTGCAAAATGAAATACTTTAATTAAAATTAACTCGAAAATGAAAGCAAACAGAAGTTTGGTAGATAATATGTGATATATGGAACAAACAACGTGAGACATAAGACGGCGACAAAATGAAACAAAAAGACGACCGGCGGCATGAATAGAAATAGATAAAACCATCTATAGCTTAATGAAATATTGTGGCTTGGTAACGTCGAAAAATACATCTCCTGTCATGTTCTGCGTTTGGTGTTTTTGATAAATAAAGCAAACGGAGTTTGTAAATATTTATGACATTTTCCGTCCGTTTGACGCTCTCAGAATGGCGATGTCCGTCCTCAATCCACTTTTTGCCTTGAAAATCGCCATATTTTGCCCATTTCTGTTAAGTTGTTGTCCTACAGATATTTACGTAAAATACATCTTAAATATCAATAGTTAAAAAACATTACTCTGCCGTTTACCACTCAAAAGTGGCCCATTTACGATGCGTTACCCATCACTTTTCGCATCAAAAGCAACCGTTTTAGCAGTAAAAAACGATTATTTTAGCTTGGTTTTATGAGGTAAAAGTAAATATAAGTTAATATACCTATTGCGTAAAGGCTGTTGTTTTAACTTTCGTTATAATTTAATTTTCTAGATTGAGAAAATATTTTGTCATGATTATTTACTGGAAAGTTGGTTCGTAATAATCATCATGAACAGATATAAAAAATTCGAGATAGTTAATTTAAAGATTGTGTGTACTATCTCGAATTTTTATATAGTGAAAGTCTTTTAGCTATATTTTATTAATGATGTTATTCTTGTTCCGTTATTTTACTTTTTAGCAATTCAACCATTTCTTCCTCTAATTCTGCACATTCAAAGTCTTTCCAATTTTGTTGTGTCGATGTTCTTTCGGCCATTACTCTTAATTTGAGACTTCCTTTTTCTATTTGAGGTTTATAATTAGACTTTTTCGCTTCAGGGGCAATATTAGAAAATTGTGAGTTGATATTTCTTTGTAAAAGGCACAGATTGCCAAATCTGTCCACTTGGTCCCATTCGTCAAATGTTCCTTTTGAAGGATTCTGCGGATACCAGTGTTCAACAGAGTTTCTGAATTCAAATGTAAAGTCCTCATATTTTCTGTCTGAATTTTTATCTCTTTCCCAAATTAAGTAATCCAGATAGTTCAATATTATATGAGGAGTGTTTACCCCTAAATTCAGACAGTTGTCTATTTTGAAGAAGTTTTTAACTTCATCAATAGCTTCCTGTTCAATTATTTCGCTATATGCTGCAATGTGTTCATTAATTTTTCCGTCTTTGTTAAGACATACTTCTGTCAACCAAGAGAGTAATGATGTAATCCAGTGCATAACTTTAGGTGAGGTATATGACACACGCAAAGCCGACTCCAGCATGATATTTGTTTTGCATCTGTTTCTGTTCGTTTTATCCCATTCGCCAACTCTTGTGAATGTAGAATTTTTAAAATATGGTTTCTTTTGTGAGCCTTGCCCTGATACATAAAGAGTTTTCAGACTCCATTCACCGTCATTACTATTATTTGCGTATTCACGTTTAATGATATACTCGTCAAACAATACTCTTGTTTGTAAAAGACAAATAGTAAAGTCACGGACAAATTTTTTCCTGTCGTTCTTTATCGGTTGGCCTTTCTGTATTCCATTTTCAATTACATTATTAAAACTGGTTATGAGCTTTTTGTCGTCTAATAAATCATCTATAATCTTTTTATTTAGATTTTGGTGCGTTATTTCTTTTTTCCAAATAAAGACCTTTAATGCATGTAGCAGAAAATAAGGAAAGCTGATTATGCTCTCAAAACGCACTCTTTCATCATTTTCATTATATCCTTCTTCTTCCTCTGTTTTGAAGTCTTGGTCAATAATTTCTGATATCTTATGTGCTTGACTGTTCTGTTTCTTCCCTAATTGCGGAATAATCCTCATGCTGTAATTACGGAGCGTGTCAATAGGAATATCGTTCCAACTGTCTCCAAACAATTCTTTACGTACAACATTATTCTTGCTTATAAAGTGCATTTGTACATATCCGTCCATATCGCTGCATGCATCCCAAATTATGGAGAACATTTCTTTTTCCATTTCTGCGTTATCTCCCAAATAGTCTATAAGTTTTGCCTTTAGAATATCATGCTGTTCGAGCTGTTCGCCTCGTGTGTTCATTATTTCGAAATAGCGGTTCATGTCAGTGTTTTCAGGTACTTCTATTTGATAAAGAATAACACGTGACAGTTTTTCTATAAATTTATTTTTATCAAAATCCTCTCTTCCTATATTCTCTTTTAAAATTTTTATGCCGGTTTTTATATTGTCTTGCAACATTTCACCTTCCAAATCACCATCAGTTTCATTAATCACTTCATGAATATGTTCTAATGTGTAATTTGATTTCTTACGGCATGCAAATGATAAAGAGTGTTTTGTATTAATGCCAAGACAATTTAATAAAAGATATAATGATGTCAGTCTTTGTTGGCCGTCGATTACTTCGAGCTTTTCGCCGGTATTGGAGACAATAAGTGAACCAATATAGTATTTTTCTCCTTCTTCAATATCATTGACGTCTTCAAGTAACTGTACAAGTTGTTTGTCTTCCCATGCATAGGCTCTTTGATAAAGTGGAATTATGAATTGTAATTCGCCATCGAATATATTTGTATTGTTCTTTAAATCAAGAACTTTTAATTCCTTAACCTGATCTTTCATATTATAAAGTCTTTAGAATGTTATATAATGGTTCCCATTTTTCATCATTAGGAACATCATTAATTTTTATTTGCAATCCAGATATTTCAGTATGTTTCCTTGCATAGCAGATTTGTGAAAACATAGGTATGCTGTTTGTATAGCGTGCATTGTTCATATCTCCTATGGCGTATTTGTTGATGCTGTCAAATCCCAACGATACCATATCAAGCCTTAACGCAAATGCCCAACGGCATAACTTTTTTACAGCCATTGTATCAAAATTATGAAACCTGTCATAATAACACAACAAGGCGCAAAAGAATAAGTTGCGTGTATGCCTAAAACCGATACTGTCTTTTTTTACTTGGATGAACTCTTTTTCTTTGTCATCTGCATCTGGATTTTTTGTTATGGTGATGATTTTATATATTTCCTTGAAATCCTTATTGACACATATTTCCGTCTGTATATTGCTCAATAATTGTAAATAGTGGTCCACCATTTCAAAGAAATCATTGCCGGCTACAAAAGGTTCAGTAATCTGAAAATATGGTGTTGCCTTATTTACACGTTTTGCATAAGTGTAATCCGAAAATTCCGGAACACCCTTATATATGTCAATTTCTTTTGTCGTGAACGTTGTCGTCTTTCTTCCTCTTGACCAATTCCATATAGGAAACAGATAGTTGGCAAACAGTTCTCCTATTTTCTTGGTATCTTTAGCTTCCCATTTTGTTACGGCTGCTTCCATTTCGTATGGATACTTTTTCATTTCTCTTAAATGGAACGCTTTAAGTAAGTCATGTGGATCGAGAGCTTTGCCTCTGGTGTTTTGCGAGTCGAATAATTGAAATGCCTCAGAAACTTTGGTTACACTGATGACAACAACTTCCAGTATATTTCTAAATGCATTGATAAAGTTGTCTTTAACCTTCTTTTCTTTTAAAGAGAACCATTCTTTTATATATTCAAAATTGTTGTGAATATTTATCTGAGAAGATTTATTGGCAAATGAAATATTGAATATGTCGCATGAAAAATTGCTATCAATACATTTTCTTATTAAGGACAAAGATATTATTCTTTGCTGTCCGTCAACTATGTCGTAGCTTAATTCGTTTGATTTATCGTGTAAGATTATAGTTCCAACTCGATATTTAAATTTAAAATTGTATTTTTGGTAATCGTTTATTGCATCTGAAATATCATTCAATAATGCGTCAATGTTTTGCGTTGTCCACTTATATGGCCTTTGATAATTAGGAATAACCAGAGGCATTTTTAGCAGATTGTCAACACTTAGAATTTTTGCCATGTTTTGTGTATTTTGTTAAAATGCAGGATAAATAATAATCATAAATCTTCAGGCATAGGGATGACAAGTATAGAGTCGCTGCACCGTATTCCATAAAATACGTCGCGAACACGGCCATGCTGTGGAATCAGAATGCCTTTCTCTATCAAATCTTTAATATCGCGCGCTGCTGTATCAGGCGATACCTTTACACGCTTTGCCCAGTTCTTGGTTGTCAGTTTACCAGGGTAACCGTCTAAATACATATTAAGAACTTCACGTTGTCTTTCAGACAGAATGGTTTCGGCATGGTTTTGCCAGAATATTGCCTTATTTAGGACTTTTGACAACGTTTCATCAGATTGCTCGACAGAACGAAGCAGGCAGTCAAGATACCAGACAATCCATTCTGTAATGTCACAATTTCCTTTTTGTGTTTCCTCCAGTATGTCATAATATTGTTTTTTGTCTTTGTTGATTTGATGCGATATACTGAAAAAACGCATTTTTGAGTCTTCTGCCTGTGAAAGTGCCATATCGGCGATGGCTCGCCCGATTCGTCCGTTTCCGTCATCGAAGGGATGGATGCATACAAACCATAAATGGGCTATTGCCGATTTTACATAGCCGTTATGGGTATCTGAATTGAACCATTCAAGAAACAAATTCATCTCATCGCTTATTTTTTCAGGAGCAGGTGCAATATAATGCACCTTTTCACGGCCGAACATTCCTGATATAACTTTCATTTCTCCGCTTCGATATTTTGCCACGTCTATTTTTGTAGGGCCGCTCCAGCCTGTCGGGAACAGGCAGTTATGCCAGCCGAAGAGTCTTTCGTTGGTTAAAGGCTTGTTGAAATTAACGGTCGCATCAAGTGCCATTTCAACCACTCCGTCTATATAGCGGGAAGATTCTGTAGAATTCTGTATTTGTACTCCAAGTTTGCGGGCTACCGATGAGCGCACCTGCTCGCTGTTCAAATCTACTCCTTCAATTTCTGATGATGCAATGATGTCATGGGAGATTGATTCCACCACGGCAGACATCTTGTCGTTAAAGCCTATTAGGCTAAGACGCCCCATCAGATAGCCCACAGCCTTGTGAACTTTGTTTAGTTCCTCGCCAACACGTTCTTTGTTCCACGAAAAGTGGGGCCATTCTTTATGTTCATATATATACATAGGCAGAATTGTTTTTTGCAAATATACAGTTTTGCGGACAATTAACCGCATATTTTGCGGCTTATTGTCCGCAAAGAACGATGATTTTAATGATTTAGTTATGTAAAATATAATTTGTATCTGTTGTTGTGCAATGTATTTTGTTAGTCTTTCATTGGATATTTACATTGCCTGGCATGGGTTTATGTATTTGTTATTGCCGCTTTTTGTGTGTTTAATGAAAACAAAAAATCCTGATTTCGAAACGAAATCAGGATTCTGTTTGTTGAGAGTGGTACCACCAGGAATCGAACCGGGGACACAAGGATTTTCAGTCCTTTGCTCTACCAACTGAGCTATGGCACCATCGTTATTGCTTGATTGCGGGTGCAAAGATATGCCTTTTTTGTTAATCATACAAATTTTTGAGCATTTTTTTTGAAAAAAATGCACGAGTTTCAAAAAAATGCTTTACCTTTGCACTCGCTTTTAAGGCATCGGGATTTAGCGCAGTTGGTAGCGCACTACGTTCGGGACGTAGGGGTCGCTGGTTCGAGTCCAGTAATCCCGACCAAAAGAGGTCAACAGGTTGGAGACAGCATGTTGGCCTCTTTTGGTTTTTGAAACTTTATTAAAGTTGGATATTTGGACAGAAAGGCACAACAATTATGTATATTTGTATGCCCGTTGTATCATTACGGGGGCATGGCTTGTGCTTTAAGCATGATAATTAAAATGCTGAAGCCGGTGGAGTGGGTGTCTTTATAATATAAATATGTCTTTGCCCGGACGGCAGTCGGTTTGCTGCGACAGGCATAACAGGGCTGACAGACTTATAAATAATATTGCAGATTATGAAAATATCGGTTATTGGTGCCGGTGCCATGGGTGGAGCCATGGTGGAAGGCTTTGTCAAGTGCGGGATGTTGGCGGCAGCCGACATCACTGTTTCGGCTCCTCATGAAGCGACGCTAGAGCGCTTTAAAAGTCTCGGAGTTAATGTTACTACAGACAACAAAGCAGCGGCAGCTGCAGGCGATGTGGTGTTTGTCGTTGTGAAGCCATGGCTGGCAGAACAGGTTATATGCGAAATACGGCCGGCTGTTGATTACAGTCGGCAGACCATTGTGTCGGTTATGGCCGGCGTAAGCGGTAGCCTGCTTAAGGAATGGCTTGGCGGAACAGACGGAAAGCTGCCCCGGCTGTTCATAGTGATACCCAACATAGCCATTGCCGTGAAAAGTTCGATGACGTTTATCGTTCCGGTTAATGCAGATGAAGAAGCCACGGCTGCAATGGCAGCCCTGTTTGACTCAACCGGATTGCAGATGGTTACGGAGGAACGGCTGCTCGGAGCTGCCACTACGCTTGCATCGTGCGGCATAGCCTATGCAATGAGGTATGTCAGGGCTTCGACAGAAGGCGGCGTTGAACTCGGATTCAAGGCGCATGACGCGCAGCGGATAGTGATGCAGACGATGAAGGGAGCCGTAGACTTGTTGCAGGCCAATGGCAGTCATCCTGAAGTTGAGATAGACAAAGTTACTACGCCCGGAGGCATGACGATACGCGGACTTAACGAAATGGAGCATGCCGGATTTACGAGTTCTGTGATACGCGGGCTGAAAGCCGGAATGTCGAAATAAGACTGAAACTTCAAAATGAATTTCTGATAACAGTGAAACCTGTATATTAGATAAATTATAATGCAAGTTTTATCCGTAATTTACGGATTGTAGAATATTTCGCTATTTAAGTTTCTTATTTTTCAAATTTAATTGTTACTTTTGGCAAGTTATATTTGGAGCCTGTGCAAAGGTGAAGATAAGAAATGCTCATGGTGGCAGCTATGCCAAAGCCTCTGTCGGGATTAGCCGAAAGGCACTTGGCGCTTAGCCTTGTGAGTATGCAGCCGGTTTGCTCTTTGTGGGCGATGAGGCTGTAAATGTTGAATTTTATTAAGACTGCAAACTCTGATTTGTTGAGCAGGTGTAAGACGATACGGCATCTGCCATGCGTGATGCGCAGGCCTCCTGTCGCACTTTGCAGAATACAGGGCTGTAAATCTGCTACACTGTCTGACGGAAAGTCAGACGTTTTTATGAACTTTCAGGTATTAGGGAAATTTTTAATAAAAAGATATGAATACATTTATAAACGTAGAAGATATCGGCAATCTGCAGCAGGCACTTGCCGAAGCACAAGAAATAAAGAACGACCGCTTTAAGTATCAGCATCTTGGCAAGAACAAGACGCTGATGATGATTTTCTTCAACAACAGTCTGCGCACACGACTCAGCACGCAGAAGGCTGCCATGAATCTTGGCATGAACGTGATAGTGCTCGACGTAAATGCCGGTGCGTGGAAACTGGAGACAGAGCGCGGAGTAATAATGGACGGCGACAAGAGCGAGCACCTGCTCGAAGCCATTCCGGTGATGGGCTGCTATTGCGACCTTATCGGTGTGCGCTCGTTTGCAGGCCTGACCGACCGCGAGTATGATTATGCCGAAACCGTGCTCCATCAGTTTATCAAGTACAGCGGCCGTTCTGTGTTTGCCATGGAAACGGCAACGGTGCATCCTCTTCAGGCTTTTGCCGACCTAATAACCATTGAGGAGCACAAGACAAAAGCCCGTCCGAAGGTTGTCCTGTCATGGGCACCCCATTGCCGTGCATTGCCGCAGGCCGTTCCAAACTCGTTTGCGCAGTGGATGAACGCTGCCGACGTAGACTTTGTTGTCACTCATCCCGAGGGTTATGAGCTCGATCCGAAGTTTGTTGGCAATGCCCGTGTTGAGTACGACCAGATGAAAGCTCTTGAAGGAGCCGACTTCGTTTATGCCAAAAACTGGAGCTGTCCCGGCGTGACCAGTCCGTCTGACTACGGCAAGATATTGAGCAAGGACATGTCGTGGACAATAGACGCGGCACACATGGCTGTTACAGATAACGGCAAGTTTATGCACTGTCTGCCCGTACGCCGCGGTCTTATCGTAACAGACGATGTGATAGAAAGTCCTAATTCGCTCGTCATTCCAGAAGCTGCCAATCGCGAGATTTCAGCTTCTGTGGTAATCAAGCGAATGCTCGAGTCATTATAGAATTCAACATTTTAAATCATATTTGCTAACGGAGAATGCAGGCCGATGATGACAAGTCGGGTCTGCATTCTTTATGGCTACAACCGAAAATAGTTCAGGCATTTATATATTAATACTCATTTTACTGAGTAAAAGGATATATTAAAAATAAAAATGGATAACATTGTTATACAGATGATCATACTCCTGCTGCTTGTAGTGGCGGGATTTGTTTCAAACAGATGCGGACTTATGGGCGGCGATTTCGACCGTAAGTTGTCAGGTTTTATTATCAACGTGTCGTGTCCCTGTCTTATCATATCGTCAGTGATGGGCGACGTTTTTCCCGACCGGGGCATGATATTGCCATTGCTCGGCGTAGGCATGATTACATATGTACTGCTGTTTTTGATAGCCTATTTCCTTCCACGCTATTTTGTCCGCAAAGCCGACTATCGCGGAATGTATAGTTTTATGCTTATGTTTGCAAACGTTGGTTTTATCGGCTATCCCGTTGTGGCATCAATCTTTGGCAGCCAGGCCGTATTCTATGCCAGTCTGCTCAACATACCCAACACACTTTTCATCTTTATTGTCGGTCTGTCGTTTGTCCTTGGAAGCACAGACGGACACAAGTTTAATGTCCGCACGCTGTATTGTCCGCCAATGGTGGCGTCTTATGTTTCGATAGTTATAGTGGCCCTTGGGCTTGATTCCATACCGAGGGTGGTGTCTGAGCCGTTTCATCTTTTGGGAGGCATCACCGTTCCGGGAGCGTTGCTTGTTATCGGTTCTTCGATGGCCCAGATGGATACACGCCATATACTTGGCACTAGGTCGGTCTATGTCATGTCGGCCTTCCGCCTCTTGATAATCCCCGTAGCCATATATTTTCTGTTGCGCTTTTGCGGAGTAGACGAGACAATTAACCGCATCAACACCGTGCTTATTGGCATGCCGGTGGCCTCTTATGGCACTATGTTTTGCCTGAGATACGGGCGCGATGAGAGCGAGATGGTTGAGGGCACGCTGATCACTACCATTCTTTCCGTTGTCACCATACCTTTGCTTACGCTGATATTTTGATGCGCAGATGTTGACCGGTGTGAATGAAATATTATGTCTTTGATGTCAATTTTGTGATAAAAAAGCTGTTTTTGCGTATGCTTTAAATTTTAAAGCATTATTTTTGCGCCTAAAAAGAATATCTGCTTATGGAAAAATATGCTGTTCTGTCGGCCGTTGCCAGGGGAAATTTCTGGGAGCGGCTGTGCCATCTCTACATGAAGACGGGCGATTATGTTGATATGGAGAATCTTGAAAACCGCCATATCGTTTATGTTAAGGTGTTTCTTAGCGACATCCGCAACCAATATGCCGCTCTGCTCGAGTCGCAGCTGTGGCACGACTATCTTTCGCATGTGCCGTGTTCCGTGGTAGGGCAGGCTCCGCTTGACGGGTCGAAGGTTTCGCTTCTTGTATGCACGTCAGATGCTTCGTCGGCTTCTTCGTTTTGCAGTTTAAGGCTCTGCGAGGCCGATATGGCCGGTAAGGATGCCTATGGGCAGGCTGTGGCTCTGTTCGAAAAGTTTGTCGGCTCGGCTCATCTTGCCGATGACGCTTCAGGAGTTGGCTGCCTGCGCGTGTGGCTTTATGTGGCTGATACTGACGGCTGTCTTGATGCCGTTGAGAAGGCACGCGACGACGTGTTTGGGCGTCATGGCATTGATGCCGGCAAATTGCGTATGGCCGTTACGGTTGTTGGCGGCGTAACACATGCCGACGGAGCCGTGGTGGCTCTCGACTATCTGTCGTTTGGTGATGATGCCAAGGCTGTCGTTCCTCCTTGCTCTGATGAAGGCTCGGCAAAAGATGGGGCTGCCGCAGGCTATGGCTGTATAGACCTTGGCGTAGATTTAGGCAGCGGATTGCGTGTTGACATCCCGCCGTTCGTACTTCCTTCTGCGACTGATGCCGACATGAGTCAGCTCGATGTGCGCCAGTATACCGGACAGATTCTTGGCGACATGGGCGTAAGGCTTAAGCGCTACGGTCTGACGATGAACCACGTAAGTTGCTTTGTGGCTTATCTTCGTGACTTTTCTGACTATACCGATGTCGACCGTCTGCTCTCCATGGCTTTCCCTTATGTGCCTCACGTCATTGTATGTGCCGACGGAGCCGGCGGCTGCTTGCCGGTGATGATAGAGTGTGTTGCCGAGAGACCTGCTGAGGCCTGACACTGGGCCTATCTGTCATGTACAGCGACATTTACGTCTGTCACAATGTCTGTATATACGGAATATTTGTGAATAATCAATGATTTTTATTAAAACAAAGGCATTTGTCGCTTTTTTTGCTTATGTTTGCATAACATATTATGCCTGCTTTGCCGGGCATTTAAGAGTTAGGAGATAAAAAAGAAATCATAAAAACAACAAAACCGAAAAGAAAAAATGAACGAAGAAAGATTGTATGATCTCATACGCGAGAAAGAAAACATCGCGTCGGTAGCATTCCCGTCGCTTATGCGCAAGGTTTACGTGTGGATGACTCTGGCCCTTGTCATAACAGGCTTTGTGGCTTATGGCGTGGCCTCAAGTCCCGGCATAATAACAGCCCTGGTGTCTAACAAACTGCTGTTCTGGGGCTTGTTCATAGCCGAGCTGGCTTTGGTATGGACTGTTTCGGCACGCATCAACCGCCTGTCGCTTACCACAGCCACACTGCTGTTTATCCTTTATTCTGCCCTCAACGGAGCCACGCTGTCGCTTATTCTGCTCGTATATACAATGCAGTCTATTGCCAGCGTATTCTTTATCACGGCCGGCACGTTTGCCGTTATGGCAGCCATAGGCTATTTCACCAAGGCCGACCTGTCTTCATTGGGCAAGATACTTATGATGGCCCTTATCGGTCTGATCATCGCCACTGTGGTCAACGCCTTCCTGCTTAAGAGCGGCGGCTTCAGTCTTATACTTAGCTACGTCGGCGTACTGATCTTTGTCGGTCTTACAGCCTACGACACTCAGAAGATAAAGCAGATGCTGATTATGGCAGACGATGTTAACGAGGAGACACAAAAGATAGCCCTTTTAGGCTCGCTTTCGCTCTATCTCGACTTTATCAACCTCTTCCTTTATCTGCTCAGGATATTCGGAAACAGCAGAGAATAAAAGATTCATCAGTTGCGCCTTTTGACGGTGCAAATTATAAGTGTTGAAGCAGGATGCAGTTGTGCATCCTGCTTTTTTGTTGAATATATATTCAGAAATATGTGAAAAATAGTTCTATTGACGTATTTTTATACAAAAATGTTTGTATATATACGTGAATGGTTGTATATTTGCAAACATAAATGAATAAATATACAGACAAATGAAATCAAAGAACGGTAGATTACAGACTTTGCGTATGCTTATCTCGAGCCAGGAGCTTTGTTGTCAGGACGAGGTGCTCAAGGCTCTTGAGAAAGAAGGCTACAAGGTTACGCAGGCCACGTTGAGCCGCGACATGAAACAGCTTAAGGTGGCAAAGGCTACAAGTTTGAGCGGCAAATACTTCTATGTGCTGCCCAACGAGACGATGTATAAGCGCGTGTCGAGCCCTAAGACGGCTGCCGAGATGCTGCTTACGTCTGGATTTATGTCTATCAACTTTTCTGGCAACATGGGCGTTATTAGGACACGTCCGGGCTATGCCAGCAGTCTGGCTTACAACATCGACAACAGTGGCATACCATTGATATTGGGCACTATTGCCGGCGATGACACTATTTTTATTGTCATAAAGGACGGTGTGAGGCACGGAGACATTGTGGCCGAGCTGCGCAACGTCATTCCTGACATAAAATAAAGGTGGCAATAGATAATAAATAACAGAAACTTTTTAATATAAACAATGTATCAATGCCGGTTTCGTCCGGTCTTTCCCGTGCCTCATTTGGTTCGGGCAGGGGCTTGACGTCCTTTACGGCAGAAACGTTACAATGATGAAAGAAATTGAAGTAATGGTGGCTGATGCGTCACATGAGAAATATGTTGACACCATTCTCGATACAATGGCGGCAGCCGCCAAGGTGCGCGGAACGGGGATTGCCAGCCGTAGCCATGAGTATCTGGCAACCAAGATGAGAGAAACCAAGGCCGTTATAGCCCTGTGTGACGGAAGGTTTGTCGGCTTCAGCTATATTGAGACATGGGGCAACAAACATTATGTAACCACTTCGGGACTTATCGTTCATCCCGACTACAGAGGCATGGGCGTGTCGAAACGCATAAAGGACATGACCTTCACGCTGGCCCGCACACGCTGGCCTAAGGCAAAGATATTCAGCTTGACGAGCGGTTCGGCCGTGATGCGCATGAACACGCAGCTGGGCTATCTGCCCGTAACCTTTGCCGACCTTACAGACGACGAGGCATTCTGGCGCGGATGCGAGGGCTGCATCAACGTAGACGTGCTGAAGCGCACGGGCCGCCGCTACTGCATCTGCACAGGCATGCTTTACGACCCGGCCGAGCACGAGGGCGACAAAACTCCGATAGAGTTGCCCGCAAACGTTATTGAGAGAATTAAAAGAATTGGAAACTGATTAAAAAACATATTTGTTATGGCAGACAAGAAAAAAGTAGTTGTGGCATTCTCAGGTGGACTCGACACCTCTTACACAGTGATGAAACTATCGCACGACATGGGCTATGAGGTCTATGCAGCATGCGCCAACACTGGCGGATTCAGCGATGAGCAGCTCAAGCAGAACGAGGAAAACGCCTACAAACTGGGCGCAAAGGAGTATGTCACGCTAGACGTTACACACGAATATTATGAGAAAAGTCTGAAATATATGATCTTTGGCAATGTGCTCCGCAACAACTGTTATCCCATTTCAGTGTCGTCAGAGCGCATCTTCCAGGCCATAGCCATTGCGCGCTACGCAAAGCAGATTGGTGCCGACGCCATTGCTCACGGCTCAACGGGAGCAGGCAACGACCAGATACGTTTCGACATGACGTTCCTCGTCATGGCTCCGGGCGTTGAGATTATCACGCTTACACGCGACAAGGCTCTGTCGCGTAAGGAAGAGGTCGACTATCTTAACGCTCACGGATATTTTGCCGACTTCACCAAACTGAAATACTCTTACAATGTTGGCATCTGGGGCACGAGCATCTGTGGCGGCGAGATTCTCGACTCGGCACAGGGACTGCCCGAAGAGGCTTACCTGAAGCACGTTACACGCAACGACGAGAGCGAGCTGCGCATAGAGTTCAAGAAGGGAGAAATAGTTGCCGTCAACGGCGAGAAATACGACGATAAGGTTAAGGCCATACAGAAGATTGAGGAGATAGGTGCTGCTTACGGTATAGGCCGCGACTGCAACGTTGGCGACACTATCATCGGCATAAAGGGTCGTGTAGTCTTTGAGGCTGCCGCTCCGAAACTGATAATAGAGGCTCACCGCATGCTCGAGAAATATACGTTGAGCAAGTGGCAGCAGTACTGGAAAGACCAGGTTGCCAACTGGTACGGAATGTTCCTGCACGAGAGTCAGTATCTTGAGCCTGTAATGCCCGACATCGAGGCTATGCTAACAAGCAGTCAGCGCAACGTAAACGGTACGGCCATACTGAAGCTCCGTCCGTTAGGTTTCGAGTGCGTAGGCGTTGATTCGCCCGACGATCTGCTCAAGTCGAAGTTAGGCGAGTATGGCGAGATGCAGCACGGCTGGACAGCTGAAGAGGCCAAGGGCTTCATAAAGGTGCTGAGCACTCTCCGCTGAGAGTTTATTACGGAATACACGAGGACGAGGAAAGATAACGGTATGATAGGCCGAAAATTATATTTGTCGGATAAAGACCGCAAGATTGCGGGCGTATGTGGCGGCTTGGCCGAATATTTCGGGATAGATTCTACCATTGTACGTATATTATGGGCTTTGGCCGTAATGGTGAGTTATGGCACAGGCTTCATTCTTTATCTCGTCTTTTGGCTTATCGTTCCACGAGAAAGAAATATACTTCCTTGAAAACTGCAATGATCAGGGTTGAGTGAATTTAGATAGAGTGAAAAGTGAACAATTCAAATGCTGAGTTGCTCTATAACGACAATAAAACTACAAAGCTATTGTTCTGTCGGATTTGTAATCCGACGGTCAGACGGCACCATTCTTCATTGGTTTCAGATTGTAGTCCTCTTCGGGAAAAACAACTTTTTGATGGAAAAAAATGAAGCCGTTGCGTTATATAATAAAAAAGCGTATATTCGCCAGTCACTAATTGTTTAAAGATTCAACCCATGACACTGATAGCAAACCCCATTTACGACTCCGTATTCAAGTACATGATGGAAGACGACCGTGTTGCGAAGATTCTGCTTTCCGCTTTGCTGCAGAAAGACATCATTGATCTCCAGATGAAGCCCCATGAGTATACGGAGATGATGCAGACCCGCATCTCCATGCTGCGGATAGATTTTGCCGCTACCGTCCGTAACCAGGATGGCAGTACACAGCTGATTCTCATTGAACTGCAGAAGACCTGGCTCACCACGGAGACGTTGCGTTTCAGACAGTATCTGGGTACCCAATACCTGGATAAGAAGAATGTGTTGCCCAAGGATGTGAATCCGAACGGGTACGGTATTCCCATCGTCTCCATCTACATATTGGGCCATAAGTTGGGCGATCTGGAAGAGCCGGTCATCTATGTGAGAAGGAATTACCTGGATTACAATTCCAATCCGATAACCGACGGCGTTCCCGATCCTTTCATCGAAAGTCTGACGCATGACAGTGTCATCGTCCAGATTCCGTACCTGAAGGGCCGTCTCAGGAACCGCCTGGAGAAAATCCTTCAGGTGTTTGATCAGGAATATTGCCTGAAGGATAATGAACATCTGATGGAACTGGATGAAGAGGCTTTGGGAGACGATGGCCGTCTGATAGTGGGACGGCTCATGAAAGCCGCCATCGCTCCTGAGGTGAGAAGAGCCATGGAAGTGGAGGATGAAATCCTGTCGGAGATAGAGGCCAGAGATACGACCATCATGCTGAAGGATAAAATGATTGAACAGAAAGAGCAGCTTATCGAACGGAAGGACCAGGAGATTGAACGGAAGTCTCAGGAGATTGAACAGAAGTCTCAGGAGATTGAGCAGAAGTCTCAGGAGATTGAGCAGAAGTCTCAGGAGATTGAGCAGAAGTCCCAGGAAATTGAACAGAAGTCCCAGGAAATTGAACAAAAGTCTCAGGAAATTGAACTGCAGAACAGTCTGATTAAGAACATGATTCAGATATTGTCCCGTCAGGGACTCAGTGCGGCGGAGATAGCAGCACAGCTGAATCTGACAGAAGAGGATATCCGGCGTTATTGGGACGGGGTATAACCGGCAGAACACGCTGTAGGAGTATTCTGGTGGGGGTAGCCTCACTGGCATAAGAATTAGTACCGCCACTGTTCCGTCGGATTTGCAATCCGGCGGTTAT
>ENA-OPSK01001292-OPSK01001292.1-human-gut-metagenome-genome-assembly--contig:-NODE-1292-length-19303-cov-2.825800_pt1 | contig 19303 bp, 16 predicted proteins | sample MGYA00241807_ERZ501905 | MGnify/ENA primary metagenome ERZ501905 (study PRJEB25962, sample SAMEA2042111) | human gut metagenome | biome: human gut; feature: human-associated habitat; material: faeces...
AAGGCACATGACCTCGACTCTAAAAATTCAATATTGTTTGGCAAACTGCCTTAATACAATTATAATATTGGCAAAGAACAGAACCAAACATTTTTATTCCAGGCTAGATAGAGATGGTAGGCGGTTTGAGTCACGTCTGGATGGTGGCATCCAGTTTAGTGTATAGATACCATTACTAATAAAGGAGGGTGATACAACGTGATAATTTGCGAACTTGTTGCAGATATTGTAATTGGAGTAATTACCACTTACATAGTTAATTTCATCGACAATAAACACAAAAATAACCGCTATGAGTACGCGGCTATTTCTGTGTTACTAAATTGAATTTTTTATTAGTCTTAAATTGCACTAAAAGGCTCAACCGTCTATATGATTCTGTTCTTTTCAACTATAAATATATAGGTACTAAAAAGGAGGAATAAAATATACGCTTGTACAGAATATTATTTCTTCTCTTTAATACCTATTTTTGTTATATATTTAAAAAAGTATTATACTATTTCGGAATTTAGTTCATCAATTATATAATCTAAATCTGTCAATACTATTTTCGTGCCACTATTATATAATCTAATTATTTTCCTGGCAGCACTATTTAATTGCTTTGCAAAATTCTGATTAACCTTAACAGGAATAGAGTCTTTATCGATCCTATATTCACTATCAATATAATTTTTTGTAACAGGGCATATATTTTGCAATAAAAAAGCTCGTTTCTTTCCGTTTACATAACCAAATTTTATTCCATCATATATAGGGTATCGCTTAATTTTTTCTTCATATAATAATTTATATTTATCAACCTGAGAAGATATTGGAATCATCCAATAAAAAAAATTATACTCAAAACAATAAAAGCAAGGTCTGCCATGTTTCCCGTTTTCATCCTCTTCTTTCCCTTTCATTACTCTGTGATTTCCAAATTTAGAATAATACGTATCTTTTATATAATAAAAATTACCCGATTTCATTTTTCTCCTTTGTATAACAAAAGCATCCAACAATATGGATGCTTTATTTGAATCCCAGCCTTTTATTAGCCGCTTACTGGGTCGCGGAAAATATTTGAATCTGTACCTTTTGTTAAGGTCGATATACAGTCCCGACCAAATAATATTAGAAAACTATTGTTTTCTTACAAATAGTATACGATATATTATAGAAAAAATCCACGAAAAATATACACAAAAATTTTCATTGATTATTGTATGTTTTCCACAATTATGACAGCCAGATTCGAATCAATCATTCTCTGGCTGTCAGAAGTATTACAGTTTCTTATGCATTCCTAATCTATGTGCTTCTTGTGTAAAATATTTTGTTGTTTCCTGAATAACCTTCTTAATGCCTGGATATGTATCTTTGTCGATACTTCCTTCGACATTAATTAAGTTATCATAGTGTTGATTAATAGTAGTTCCTTTACCAGTATCTTCTCTGACATTTCTTCGGAGTGAAGCTTCCATAATCGCATTTTTATTTTCAGCAAGACTAAAGAGATTGTCTGTTAGCTTCTTAGGAACAATAGCATCACCATATTCAAATGTTGCATAATTGTCACTTCCACGCTTTATCCTAAGTTCTTTACCAACTTCATCAATTCTTGCAAGTTCAATTGCATTTGTGATTTTCTTCGTTCCTTTAGCATAACCACTAATCTGATCTTGTCTTACCCAACCAAGGTCACTGTAAAATCCAGGAGTTGATTGAGTACCTAGATGGATAGGGTATGGACTGTTTGGATTCATATATGTGATATATAATTCCTCACCAAGATGTTGATTTCCAACCGGGTTTGTTCCGTATGAGTCATTGAAATACATTCCACTATTGAATCTAACTTTATCACCGACTCTTGGAATACCATCTCCTCCACCAGTATTATTTTGCTGAGGCGGTTGTGGTTTAGGTGGTTCTGGTTTCTTTGTGACTGTAACTCCGACTGATACGCTTAATCCACTTCCATCAGTAGTAGATGCTGTTACTTGAGCAGCTCCTGGTTTGATAGCACGGATTGTTCCGCCACTAACAGTAGCAACTCGTGTATTAGAAGATTTCCAAGAAAGCTTTTTATTTTTTGCATCAGTAGGTCGTATACTTGCAGTAATAGAAGTAGACTGACCTTCTTCTAACGATACTGACGATTTATTAAGTTTCAATTCGGCAACAGGTCGATTGGATGTATTCGGAGCCTGTCCAATAATTCCTTCGATTCTATCATTGTTACTTTGTGCTGATCCACTTTGGATAGCGCCAGTGTTTACATTTGTAAAATCATTTGGTTTATAATTAGGGGCAGTAGTAATACTTCCGTGTACTTGATTTTGTGCACCTCCCGCTGTTCCAAGGTTTCCAATGTTAGAATTAAAATCACCACTTGGTTTAAAGCCTGTGCCAGCAATAATACTTTGAATTTTGTCATAGGCTTGCTGATAATTATTAACAACATTTCCCAACATCTGAGAAATAACTTGTTCTTGTTTTTCGGCATTGTATGTGACTTCATTTAAAGTATCTTCAAGCTCTTTATTTAAATCTTCAGAAAGTCCTTCATATCCGTCTTTTCTAACTTCGTACTCATGATCTTTCTGTGTCTGTTGCAATTGATCCTGAGCCTCTGCTAATTGAGCTTCTAATCTCTTTTTCTCTGCTTTTGCTGCTTCATTATTTACCGAGTCTAAAGCAGCAATTTGTGCTTTTAACACATTAATGTCTTTTGTCTGTTTCTTAAGATTACGAGAATAATCATCGTTCTTTTTCTTAATATCAAGCAGTTTGTCATACTTTTCGATTGATTTCTGAACCATATCATTTTCTGCTTCTAACTGCTTACGATATAAGTCAACAATTTCATTCTTGTAATCTTCAACAACACCAACAGAATCCCTAATAGAATCTAGGAAATCCTTTTGCTGTTCTTTATATTCGCTTGTTGAAATGTTTCCGTTCTTTAAATCTTCATCAAGTTTCTTTAATGCTTCATTGTAGTTTTTGATCTGCTGTTTTGCGGCATTCATACCTTGAGAGATAAGTGCGAGATTAGTAATACCTTCAATGGTTAATCCACCATTTTGTCCAACAAATGCATCTGAATGAAGCATACTTCTAAAATCATCGGTTTCTGTGATCAAGTCTTTTAAGGCTTCTTGTCCTTCAAAGAATGGTTCCCATCTGACTTCCCAGATTTTATTTTTGAGTTCTTCAATATTTTCACTGGCATTGTAAATCTCATCATCAAGTTTTGCAATTTCGTCTGCAATTTCCTGATACCGCTTGGAACCAACATCGTACAATCCTTGCTCTTTTACCAGTTCTTGTCTTTTGTTAAAGTTTGCCTGAATTAAAGCATTGGCATTGTCAAGTTGTTTCTTGAGATCAGCTTCACTGACTTTATCTCCTTTGGCTTCTGTGAGACTTGTTCCATTTTCTAATCTCTGTGCAGTACGATCAAGCATATCAATGGTATGTTGTAATCGTGTAAGTTTCAGATTTCGTAACTTGTCTTCAAGTTCCACTAAACCGATTTGTGCATCAATAGCGGCTTCTTTCAGCTCATTAAGTTTTGCCTGTGCTTCATACCATTCCTTAGACCCTTGGGACATATACCCTTGCGACATAAGTTTAGATATTTCTGCTTCGTAATCCTTAATTTGCTGTTGTGTACTTTCTGCCAATTCTTGCTGATTTTTAATTGACTCTTTAATAGAAGATTCCTGTTCTTTACCATAAGCAGAATGACCAAGTTCTTCCCAAAGTTCACGCTGTTTCTCAAGATAGCCGTTGGCTGTATCTTGCTGATTATTCATCATTTCCCAATATTCTTCAACATTGTCAAGAGCCTGTTGAACTAATTCATCCTGTTTTTCAAGGAGTTCATCGTACTGGGAATTACAGTCTTCCAATTTATCATAGTAATCTTGATAAATTTGAATCAACTTTTTAGTTTCTTCGTCATAACCAGAAATATCAAATGAGCCATTTTTGATTTGATTATAGATCAGTGGATCAAGTCCCATCTGAGATTCTAAGCTTGTAAGATGATCACGATATTTATTGATAGCAGTTGCAGTATTAGAAAGATATTCTTGATTCTTTGCTAAAGCTTCGTACATCTTAATCTGTTTGTCTGGAAGTTTAGCAATACGTTCCATTTGACTCATCAGATGGTCAAACTGGCGTTCCATTGCCTTAAATACACGTTCAATCCAGTCAATCTGATCAGAAAGCGATTCGGATAATTTCTCAGCCGCTTCGGATGTATCTGTTGCTGCTTTTGAAAGATTATCTGCAGCATTATTTACGGAAGAAGAGCTAGATGAACCTCCAGAATTAGGTGGATTGTACTGAGAGGCTCCACCTTGAAATTGCAATCCACCAGAAGCTCCGCCAGCAAATGCAGTTCCATTTAGTCTGGCACGAGAATTTGTAAATCCATTTTCAAGCAACTCTTTACTTTGCTTTGCATTGAATACAACAGCTCCAGACGGTATAGATGCAAATTCAGCACCATTGTCTCCAACAGTCCACCATCTATTCACTCTTGGGTCGACAACAATTTCTTGACCAACTTCTCCGGTAAGCGCAACTTCACTCTGTTTTGTTCTCCAACTAGATTTAAGCCAAGAAGTATCTTGCAGTGTCCCCATAGCAAGTGCTCTACTTGATAATTTTGGAATAGGATGTAATCCGCCTATAGTTCCGTCAACTTTTGCAGTACCGCTTATTTTACCCTTTCCACGATCAACATAATCTCTATATACAGTTTGTGTTATTGCAGGGAGAGATGTAGGATAGCTTCCCAATGAGAAGTTTGCAGTACCAGATGCGTCAGGGACAGTTTTTGGAGAATCACCTAATTTATAATTAGCAAGAGCTGTCTCATCTTTTGGAGGAGCTTGATCTCCTAAAGCATAATTGAGCAGTACAGGAACTGGTGGCTGGACTACCGAAGGAATTGTAACTGGAGGAACACTCACTTCAGATGAGTCTACACTAGTAATAGTAGCAGTTCCTTTCACATTTACATCTGTAGATTCGACACTTGATGTATCGGGTTTAAAATGAACAGTTCCATCTTTGTTGAGTTGCGGTGTTACTTCTTGCTCGACACCGTTAACATTTGCCACATATCGAATAGTACCGTCTTCTTCTTTAACAGCCTGAACTTTCTGTTGAACACCAGACACATCCGCTGTAAATTCAATTGTACTACCAGAAGCCAATTCAGACAGAACACTACTCACTTCGTTGTCGTTGAGTTTAGCATCAACGACAAGCTTCTGAGGTTTTGAAAAATAATCAGCCCATGCTTCATTTACAACACTAGGATCTGTTTCTGGTGTAATTTCAGGGTGAGTGTCTGAGAATGAATCAAGGATTGTTTTTTGAACTTCTTGCAAATTTTCTATCTCTGCCTGAATGCGAATTTTCGTTCCTTCATCGCTAGTAACAGCAAGTTGATCTTTTAATGTTTCTATTGATTCTTGGTTTGTTTCATACTGAACAGGGATAGTAACTCCATCTGTATTTAATCCTGTTGCATCTTCGGCTGTTTCAATGTAGTTTGTATTGCCGGCAATTACTTTTGCATGATTTTGAGAAGAATTATCACCTGATTCGATAAGTTCTCTTGCTTTATCAATTTCAGCTTGAATTGAAGCTAAATCATATTCAAGTTTGATTTTTGCTACAATTCTGTATCAAGAGTAGATAAATCTTGTTCCCAAGTATCCAGTTGACCTTTCCAATTTTCTACCTGTTCCTTTAAGGCATTTTTCCTATGTCCCCATTTCATAGACTCTAATATTTGGTCAAGTCCTGTCAGAGACTCTTTGGCAGTATCAAAGTCTTTAATTGCAGATTTGAAATTAAATTCACCAAGATTATCATAATCTTTAAGACGACCTAAAATCGCTTCCATAGATTGAACACTTATACCTAATTCTTTTGCAGCTTCGGCAGTATTATCTATGTCTAATGTCCACTTTTGAGCTTGTTCATCCCATTTAGCCCATGAAGAAGCATATTGTCTGGCAGGATCATTCTGTGCAATTTCTTGTCCTTTAGCTTGAAGATCGGATAGGAAATTGTTCATACCTGCGCCAGTTAAATTATCATCACTATCTTTAGTAAAATATCGTTGAAGCTTATCGTAATTAGCCTTAAACGAATCAGCAGAAGAGTCAATTCCATAACTAATGGCTTCAGCAACACTTTTGAAATCATCAGTACCGACAAGACCTTGATCATACAATTCTTTGGCTTTTTTGAGATAATCACTCATAGTAACATAATCGTCGCCGGCATTTTTGCTTTCAAATGCTTTACCAACATCGGAAATAGTAAGATTATTGTTTACCTTTTTTGTTGCTTCGGCAGCTTCCTCGGCAGCTTTTGCGATGTCTTCGAAATATCTAACAAGACCGCTTTCCGTAACTCCGATGCTATCCAAGTCTAAACCAAGACGTTTGAATTCAGAAAGAGCAGATTTCGCATCTTTGCTAGATTTGACAACATTTATAAGATATTCTTCAATGCCATCACCTTTTGAAGAAGAGAAGAAGTTTTTGAGATTATTCAAATCAATTTCAGATGTTGATTTCCCTAAGTTCTGAATCTCTAAGAGGGATTTCCGCCATGAATCCACATAGTCACTCATACCATCTATAGGAGTGCCTGTTTCGGCATCAGTGCTTTGATCAATCCAACCCTGTAGAATTTCCGCTTCATCAGAGAGAGATTGTTTGACATCGCCTATTTTTGATAATAATTCCTCTTGTTGCTTTACTAAACCGGTGTCTGTTGGGGCATCTTTTAATTTGTTTTGTACAGATTTAAGTTGCTCTTCATAATCTTTAAGGGTTTTAATGTTAGTTTTGATTGTTCCCTGAACAGTAGTGTCTTCCTGTGCATGTTTTTGTGCTTCAGGCATAGGTGGATTCATAGGATCAATCAATGTTGGGTCAGTAGGTATTGGACTAAAGTATTGTGCAGCACCAATAATCTTTCCCCAGAAAGAACCATATTCCTCTTCCGATTCTTCCATAGCAGATTTTTCTGCCTTAGAAGCTTCAATGGCAGCCTGAGCAGAAGCTTGCTTCTTTATATCTGTTAGAGATTTTTGCAAGTCAATTTGTCTTTCAAGTTCCGCATTAGTATTTTCAAGCTTTTGTAATTCTACTTCTTGAGCAAAGGTAATCACACCATCTTCTTGAAGTGCTTTTAATTCTGATATTTTCTGTTGTGTTGTTTCAAGCTCTGTATTTAATCCATCTAATTCTGATTGTGCTTCTGCATACTCAGCTGCTGCGTTTTGAGAACCTTCCAGTTTACGAGTATAATCATGGGTAGCATAATCAAAAGCAGCAAAAGCAGCGATAGCAGCCATAGCGCCGCCAATATATGGAGCCAGAGGTTTTAAAGTAGCTATAATTCCTTTTCCGATATCTTTAATTCCGCCCCATTTTTTGGAGAATATATCACCAGCATCACCAAGATCGATAATCTTATCAGAGAGTCCTTCGATACCTTCAACTATGCCTTTAAGACGATTACGATATGCTGAGCTTGATTTATCATCGATATCGTCTAACCATTTTATATTATCTTCAGTTAATCTACCTTGTTTCTTTAATGCATTGGTTAATTCTTCCGAGCCAATTTTGCTATCTTCTATTGCTTTTCCCCATGTTAATTGTTTGGTGGCTGCTTTTGCTGCAAAATCTGCGTCAGATGCTATAGCGACTACTTGTGTTGCCAAACTTTCGTTCAATCCCAATGCGGCTGATTTTGCTTTGAGTTGCTCCATTGTAAATTTGCTAATTGCATCATCAGTGCCAATATTTTCAATACTGAATTTCCGACCAAAAACATCTTGAATTGCATTTGGCATCTCATCTATTGAACCAAAGCCTTTATAAGTTTTCTTTTTCAATTCATCAAAACTGCTAAATAAACTACCTACTTCTTTAAATCGCTTTCGTACTGCCTCTGTACTTTTAGAAGTGTGTATGGTAGAATTTAATTATAATAATGAATGAGAGGTATGATAAATGCTAATAGTTTGCCCAGAATGTGGAGCGGAAATAAGTCAATATTCAGAAACATGCATCAAATGCGGATTCCCTTTAAAAAAATTTATGGAAGATAATGGTTTGGATGATTTTGAACATATAAAAATATGCCCTAAGTGTGGATATACAAATGGGAGTGCATATCCTAAAGATGGTAGCGCCAAATATATTAAATGTACCGAATGTAATACAATATTAGTACAAACGGATATTCCTTGTAAGGAGTTTAATAAAAAGTGTACTGTTGAAACAGAACGTGAATACATAGCTGAAGTTGCAAATAAATACGGGGGAAATCAATATCAGCAAGAAATGAGGGATGCTTGGGTCGCAAAATTACACGAACCATCATCTCCAAAACCTTCCTCAACGCCCTCAAACCAACCTCACTGTCCATACTGTAACTCTACGAACGTTGCAAAAGTATCCGGTACAAGCCGTCTTGCTAGTACATTTCTGTTTGGTATCGGAAGTAAGAAGGTTGGCAAACAGTGGAAGTGTAATAGTTGCAAGAGTTATTTTTAATAGAAAGTTGGTGATCTATCGATGATAGCTTTTAGCATATTTTTCTTGACGTTTTTTTAAATCATCGAGTTGTTTTCTTAAACGCCGAAGTTCTTTTTTAATATCTTCTTGATTGCATAACGGTGGATCGCCAGCAGTTATATACGTGTTTCTACAAATACCAACAATGTATGGAAAACTTTCCAAAACAACACATCCTTTCTAATTTGAGGTGATTATTATGAACATGAAATCATTACTTATTAATTAATCGCTTTAATAACTTTTCATGTTCTTGACAAATAATATCAAGATCAAATTTAGGCGAAACATCATCTGGAAGTTTTTCTACAGTTTTGTCTGGATTGATTTGATATACATTACCATCCAAAATAAATTGCTTTTCAGATATATACAAGCAGTTAGATTCGACAGAGTAGTTTTTAGGGTACGTTAAAAAAGCCATCGATTTTTTAACTCCTGCTGCATTTTTATATCGTCAATTTGTAATTTGATTTTATATAAATCCATAATTATTTGTTTTTCTTCACTTGTTAATTTAATAATTTTAATTCACCACCTTAAGGAGATTTTATGAAAGTATTAGATATTTTTATAAAATAAGAAATAATAATATCATTGATATAAAAATCTCATTTGAATATCCAATATTTTACCGATATATTTTTCTTTCAACTTGGAATTATTTTTGGATATCGCATCGTCAACAATACAAGCATAAATGTCTACTTTTATGTTTTCAATTTGAAAATCGTCTAATGGACATAATAGAAGTTTCATATAATTTGATTCACCACCTTGGAGAAATAAAATGGATATAGAATACGTTAGAAAAAAATATTATGAATATCAAAATAAAAAGCAAACTAAATTACCATCATTTAATATAGTAGAAACATCGAAATATTCACCTTTTTGGGTTCAAATCGATACAGAAAAATTATACAATAATATTATTGAACTTAAAATCAATAGAAGTTTTTTTGACTACAATAATCATTTTGTTGATAGGGGTTTACAGCATGAATTTACTCATATTTATGATGGAATAATTTTATCAAAAAAATATGATTATAACTCGTTTGTGACACTTATGTTTTTCTATTCTGAATTTCATGCATCCTATGAGGAAATGACGTATATTATAGATGATTCAAAAGATTTATATAATAAATGTATATATCTTCCGGAGCCAATTCCATTTAAGTATTTTATGATCATAAAAGAACAAGAATTTTATAGACAAATGTGGGATATTAAAAATCATTGTCCTGAAAATGGTGATTATAGTTGTCGTGAAATGTTATATTATTTTGGATACTGTAAGGCATTAAAAATAAAAAATGAATCATATCATATTGAATTCCAGCAACTACCAAAAGAATTTATCGAAGTTTCTTCAAAACTATTTTGGTGGTTATACCCGAACTATTATTTTAATAAAATTATTCAATTAGGTAATATGTTCAATGATATAACAAAGAGAATATAGAAGAGCAAGTGTCAATTATATTTATCAATATCTGGCAGAGTTTTTTCTCCAAAACAATTTGACGACATTGCGAATCTTTATCATTTTTATGTGGAAACATTAAAAAATAGAGATATCCTGAACCAATTGAATCATTTAGATGCTTTATTATCTGTTCTTCTGTAAATTCGATTTTGTATTTTTCATTACTTTGTTGCATTGATTATCACCGCCTATCATATGAGCACGAATATCAGATAGATAAATTCATTTCAGGCACAAAAATAGAGCAGTAGTGATTACTGCTCTTGATTGAAGTTAAACAAAATATAAATCTCATAATGTGAGGTTGTGCACCTCAATTCAAAAATGTTGTAAACCTATGAATGTATATTTACAAACAAAGGCACGGAATTATCCGTGCCTTTAACCATTGATTGTGCAAAATTAGTCACACTAATCTTACACACTTCTCCTAACATGTCTCATCAATATGTTTATAAGCATACACTTAACACATTGATTTGTATAAGGTTATAGCTACACTAATTCCATATACAACATTATAATATCATAAAATAAATAAATATTCAATAGTTTTATATTATTTTCCGTAAACCAACAATGTTCTCATATTTTTGATCCTGTGTTCTATATAGCCTGCTATTAAACAAATCTCCAAGTTTGTAATTATCAGAAAGACCATTTTTAATTCTCATCAGCCTAACTGGTATTATATCTGCTATTTGTAAACCAATACAATTATCTCCTTTTATTAAAAATCCTATACTTGTCAAATATTTTTTTATAACTTCACTTTGATAATAAGATGATCCATGTGTTAAATAATTATAAAAAATTTCTTGCAAAAGCATATTTTCTTTAAAAGTTCTTGATTCAATACAAATATGACCATGCGCCTTGTTTTCTATACAAAAATGCATATAGTTATCTAACAAATGACGAAAAGCAATATCATACTGAGTAGTTGCTCCATTCCCAAAAACTTCAGTCATAGCTTCTTTTTCGTAATAAACACCAAATACACTAAAAGTGATATCATTCAATGTATTTTTGATCGATTGCCAGAATTTATTTCGCATCCCATCATCTTTTAAAACTGTAAAAGCACCTTTGTTTCTTTTTATGTCATTATAATGAAATATAACTGATGTATCGTCAAAAATTTCTTTTTTGATTTTGTTAATTTTAGGAATTAGAACATTTTCATAGTCACTACGCTTTATACAAAATCCAGCTAAACAAAAATATGGATTTTTTAAATTTGGTTTAGTTTCATCTAAAAATAAAATATATTCATCCAATTTTTATCCCTCTCTCATCATTAGTATTATTTCTATTATATACCAATAACGAATAGAAGAGTAGTCGGAACATGTGTTTTGTTTTTGTGTAAATTTTCTCATATCACTGGAACCAAACAGCATTAGAGATTTGCTGCTAGAAAATAATCCGAAGATTATATTGGTTACGGCACTCCAGATTTTGCCGGAAGTTCTAAATTACATTATTTATAATACATATATTTCTGCAAGTTATTTGAAATAACTGAGGCGAGCAGAAATAGTTACATTTTGGAACATTCATTAACAGCATATAAAATATGGCTTTCATATACTGTGAGGAAGGGTGCTCTCTCTACTCCTCCCTGCATTTTGTGCCTTTATCCCGTCATCACGATTTAACGTAACTTCTGCTAACGGATTATATGACACTACTTAACGCAGCAGGGTTGGCTCGTGCATTACCACGGAACATTATTAAATGCTTTTTTTCATCCGATTCACTGTTTTTACAGAATAGTGGTTTTGACGAATTAATCCTCTTATTTATTTTATAGAACCCAATTCTCACTAAGTTGTTTATTACGCCATTATGTAATATTCTCCTTAGTAATAGACCGATTTTAATGTAAATACTCCTATGATTTTGGAGCAATCTAGGTTCTTAAAGAATGAAGTGGCTCCGAAACCACTTAATACCATTGGAAGTAGTCCTACTTTATCAATCAAATTTGTGATAACTTCCAATCCTTGCGTACCCATATCTACGATTCCTTTCAATAATCCAGAATCTAAAGTAGCATTTGAGAACGCCTCAAATTGTGCTTGAAGATGCTTGAAAGAAGATTCAATACCTTTATTCCAAGCTTCTAATTCTCGATTAGCTGATCCAACAGATTCATTTTCGGCGGTATTCAAAGATTCTCTGGCAATATCAAAATTTTTCATTAATGCAGATACAGTATTGCCTTGTCTCTTTCCGGCGATGAGTTCTGTAACGCTTGCCCTCTGTATATCTGTAAGATCTTGCCATTTTGTAGATAGTTCATCTAATATTTTATATGTACTTTTAAATGTAGTATCATTTTCCATGATGTCTACACCACTAAGAGCCTTGATCTCTTCTCTTAATTTTGCGGTGGATTCAGCCATTCCATCTGTTTCTAATCCGGCTTCTTCAAGATCTGTTTTTGCGCCGCGTATTCTCATTGAAATTCCATATATTAAGCATAATCGCAACTTATGCTTTATTGTTAATTTTTCTTCCTTTCAAATTATTAATTTTTTCTATAATAAAAGACTCCATATTATCTTTTTCCCAATAAGGAATTATTATAATTGGAATCTTATGATTTTTACAATATTCTATTTTTGCAGCATCACGATTTTTAGTCAATTCAAATTGTTGATTTGCCCATTTTTCACCTTTACTGGCAAAATCTACCGGTCTGTAATGCTGTTCGCCATTGTATTCAAATGCGACAATATTCTCTATATCAAATGCATCAAATTTTAGTTTTCTTTCATAAATACAACCCGGTATAGAATATTGTTGAACATATTTAATATTTAATTTTTCTAATATAGAAATCATTTCTCTTTCGCCATTCGATATGTTGCAAGTTGGACAGCCAGCACTTTTATTTAGTAAATTTGCTGGGTATCCATACCAAATTGTATTATCCAATTTACATCTACATTTTATTTTCCTGTGAGTACCGGTGTAAGATCCTAATACTTCTATATTAGGATTTACCTCTTCCAATTCTTCAACGAACTGATTATGAGTTTTTCTTTCACTTAAACTTGCTTTTGCTTTTCCACAAATGGGACAGCCTGCACCATTTGTTATTAAAGTCTTAGGTAATGTCGTCCATATATTTCCACACTTTTTACATTTACAAGTAATTGGTTTTTCGTTTCCAATATACTCAGAAATAAGTTGCACATCTTTATTTTTTATTAAAGGAATAATATCTTGTGTTGTTTTTCCTCTTCCAGAACAATACCTACAGCCATATTTATATGTACGAAAATGACTCCAATCTACAGACTGTATTCCTTTGTCTCGATGTTTTTTACAAATAAAATCAATTACGGTTCCAAGTTTTTTCTCCTTGTGATTACCTATATACTCAACATTAAACTCATTACATTTTTTGATATAATCTTGTTCTGTGTATTTCAATTTATTACTTATTAAAAATTAACAATAACTCATATTTTCATATGAGAGTAGACTATTTCTTAACCACATTCTAATAATAGAATAGCAGTCATACCTTTTCCATTTAACGGGTTTTCACCGACTTCATTTGCGATTAAGCCGTACTCCTATTGATTTGGATATTCAGGATTTCCACCTTTATTTTATAATTCAATAAATGAATATTTCCAAATCCCGACATGGGGATAGTCGTTGAACGTTCGCCCTCGGCTCAAGTACCGTATGATCTACGGGATACGTTAGGGTGCTTCGCTGCATGAACTACGATTCCTAATTTAACAAAATTAGTAAAAGTGATACTTAGGTTTTTGACCATATATCATCCTTGCGTTGTTTCTACTTTCGTACCGTCATAACATGATTGTCTCTGTTATTGTGGTGCAAGGCTTTACGTTTTACCTGCAATTAAATATGTTTTCTATGCACATTTCTGTACATAAAGACAATTTGTAAAAATTTTGTCTTAAATGCAGTCCCAATAGTTGATGGATCCTGTACGACGCTATTGGCTGCAGTTATTAGTGCGATGGTTTCAGATAAAGTGTTGTTGGCAGCACTCATTGACGAAGCAGATCTTTTAAGTCCCTCAAAAATACCTGCTGTATCAATCGGTTGCGTATTTGCTCATAAATTTTGTTACTTCTTCTATTGATAATAGAAGAGGATAGGTCATTTCTGCCTACCTCTCACGTTTCATTAAAATAAGATTATTTCGTGAGATCGGACTGTATATTCATCCTATAATAATATAGGAGGATGACTTAGGTAAATTATATTACTATAATAAACCGTCGCAGTCTCTACGGATTCTATAATATTTATGCAGAAGTTTTTAAATCCTTTTTAATTTCTTCTGCTGATCTTTTTAAATATGGAGTAATAATTTGAGAATTTAATTTTAAGACACCATTTTCTAAAGTGTAATTAAAAGAATTGTAATCAGAAAGGATACCGTTATTTTTAATATATTCTAAAATAAGCGATTCACATTTTAATGCGTCATTTTTTATGTCACTTTCCCATAAATATAAAATTTCTACGTTTAGATGATTCAATATGTATGAATGTTTTTGTTTATCATGTATTATTCCTTTATATTGAATATCGTTTAAGAAATATTTGCCTTTACCATATCTTATTGGAGAGGCGTGCCAATAATCGCCCATTACTTCAATCATCAATTTTGAATCTTTTAAATAATTATCTATCGAATAATATTTAACACGATATTCTCTTTCATAACTAATTCTATTTTTTTCTAAAATTGAATTTGTTTTTAACTGTATTTTCGTGTTTACTCTATTTGATTTTTTGAGGGAATTCAATAAATTTAGCCGTAAACGCTCCTTCTCTTCAACAGTAAGAATTCTATTATAATTTGCATGTTTTTCACCGACATAATATTTTTTTCTGAATTCCCAGTAACATTCTTGTGAACAAAAATTATGTCTATCTCCAAATGAATTTGTGTTATTATAATCATATGGAATTACTTCAATCCTTTTACCACAGTTAGAGCATTTTGTTTCTATTCTTTTATACTGATTGTTATCTTTTCCCTTCTTCGCATTGTTTTTCTTATAATCATAATAACAATCAGATGAACAAAAGGAATTTTTATTCTTTTCGTATATTGATAAAACCACATCTATATTTTTACCACAGTTTTGACATTCTGATTTTATTATCATTTTTTTTGTTGCCAATTTTAATATCTCTAATTATTAAGATTAATTCATCTAGGTCTATCTGATGCCGTTTTGCTAAGTCATTCAAATATTTTTCTTTTTCAAAAATTATATCCTCTATAATTTCTTTTAAAAATTCTTTAGAATAATTCAAATCTGTGTTAATACCATTATGTCTTATCAACCAATCACAATATTTACATCTTGATGCTGTACAATCGCATTTTACATAACTGTATGAAAAATATTTTTTCGGTAGATATCTTTTGCAATGTTTACAATATATAAGGTTGCTTTTTAAATTCTCAAAATTTTGTTTTGTCATAATAACATCTCCTTGTGAAATATTTACTTTCTGTTTTTCTTTCGCATACAGAAATAAAAATCCAAAGCTTCATGAAAAACTTCAGATTCTTTATACATCCAATATTCTTTTCCTGTATTATCAAAATTAATTTTTCTTTCGAATCCTAAAGAATATAAGTATTTTGATAATCTTTTATTTTTTACTTTATAATTAAAAGTATCCATATTTAAAATATTATAGCCTTTCCTCGGTCTGAACTATCCCTAGTCTTTAACCGATATAGTCATCATCAATGTATGCGTTATGCACACAAAGCATATACATTACTGTGTATGGAGGCAGCTACGTTTACCTCATTTACTTTATCTATGATTGATTCTGCCTGGGACGCTTGCATGTTAAAACCTTTGAGAGTTGAGATCAACCCCTCTGATGATTTTTGTTGAGTCATGTTATCTCCAACATTAGTTAGCAAGGTAGTAACATCTGAAAGTTTTTCAGCATCTTTTAAACCATATCCAAGTCTTGACCAGTCGGCTGTACTCTGTATAACCTCACTAATTTTTGCACCATATTTGACAGCACTTTCGGTTGCGTTATCAAAATACGAATTGATTTGGTTTTGCGGAGCAGAACTAACTTTTTGTAATTCAATCATTGCTGAATTCACATCAACTATAGATTGCAACATTTCCCTTCCGCCATCCATGACAACATTTTGAATCATACCGTACACACCAGCAAATTCCGCTATCTGAAATGTAGCCCTCTTTAATTCTGAAAAGAAACTATTTCCAGTCTTCCCGGCTAAAATTGCCTCTTGTTGGATTGCTTTAACTTGTGCGTTTAATGTTTGAAGTTCTCCTTTAGTAGTAGCATTGCGTTGCTTTTCAGCTAAATCCGATAGTGCTATCCCATAATCTTTTACAGCTTTTGTATTCTTATTTAACCACGATAGCGTTTTGTCCGATGCAATCAGACCTTCATTATGTTTTAATAATCCGCTTTGTGAATTCGCTGCAATCTTAGTTTCGTTATTACATTTTTCAATTGCTTTCTGAAGCCTATTGTAATCTTCAATAACGTCACTAATATTGCTGTTACTTTTTAAATTAAAATTATCATCAAAATTCCCTTTGAGTTTTTCTGACAGATTATTTACATTTTTTAAAGATGACTCTAAATTTTTAAATTCACTACCATCTAAGCTATATTCAAGATTTTTAATTTGCTTACCTAAATTAGAAACGTCCAAATCTAATTTGCTTGTTGATAATTTTCTTTGAATACTTTGTATAGTTTGTTCTGTTTGTTTGGCGGCATTTGCCTGTGCTTTACTTAAATCAAAGTCAAAACTAATTTTATTTTTCTTATTACTAACAGACGATTGAAAACTACTTGAAAATTTTCTTCCAGCTGACGACCCGGATCGTTCAATGTCTTTTATTAAATTGGGAATGCTAGAAGCATTAAATTTCGCATCATCTATTCCAAGTTTAATGGTGTGTTCTTTTGCCGTTAATTTGTCCAGCTTCGCCTGTGCAGCATCTAGCGCAGAATCCTGAACTTTTGCAACGACATCAACTTCGTATTGACTCATGTTTTATAAATCACTCCTTTCATTTTTGAGCAAAATAAAAGCCCTCATGAAAGAGAGCATTAGTAGAAAACTATATTTATTTTTTGAAAATATTTGATATAATGTAAATGGGTATATGTCGATTGGATCCACCACAATCAATCCGTTGTCACGGGTATATGCCTGGCAGTCTGTCTTAATAGGCTCCTGTGGGAGCATACGATATGTATGCAAAATGATATAAATAGTGCATATGCACTAGAAAGTCGAAGGTATTATCTTATGCTTGAAAAATCAGCATTCTATATGAGGGTCTCTCATGAAAACTTCCTTTCTGGCACATTATTGTACAGAGGGGAGGTGAAATGTGACACAGATTATAATTTTAGGAATTTTTGCAGTATTGGTAATTCTTGTAATCATACTTTTATTTGTGATTAAGTTATTGTTTAGCGACAATATCAAATCTGCAAATTTTAATATTAAAATTTTAAAATTAATTAAATTTAATTTCTCTGTTTCATATTTTAATGAATAATTCTTATATATAACTTCTTCTTAATTTGTGTGTATCATCCATTATTTATCATCGTCATTTTACCCGGAGAGTAGTATCTCCGGGGTTTTTCTATATCACTTTAAGAATTTCGCCATATTTCTGTCCACAATTTCAGGAATAGCATTTCTTGTTGCCTCAAAATATCTATGGTTCCCCAATGTATGTCCGATTGCCCCTGTTTCTGTCGCCTCAATTACTTGTGCACCTGTATACGTTCCAGTATGATAAGAAATACTTTCTTCCATTTCTGCTTTAAATTTAAACAAATTCCCTCCGCCAGAAACAGGAGTAGTATTAGGCGATTCTAACAACGTTCCTGTTCTTTCGTATTTTACAGGGTTTCCAATATCATAATATCCCATTACATTATCTTCTAATTTTACTTTGACTTCATCTCTTGCAGCATTCATTCCTGCACGAACATCTTTTTCCATCAATTTTTTAACTTCCAAAAAACTAGATACTTTTTTTGCCATAAAACACCTATTTAATTAGGAAGATTCTCACCAGTAGAATGAATTGCCAATGCTCTCTCAAGAACCTGTCTGGCTTTATCATCTCCGACAATCTTAGAAAATTCTCGAATCTGCTCATTCTTTACATCTAAAATTTCCTTGTCTTTTCCTTTTTTAAAGTCACTCTGCAAAAATGAGTTCACTAAATTATCTGCCGTAAGTCCTGATTCATTAAACTTCTTCATAAACTCATTAATCTCATTTGGTCTTAATTGATCAAGAAAAGAAGTAATGCCGGTGGATAATGCATCTAAAAGATTTGAAAGCGAATCTTTTTTATTAGATAAATCATTCAAATATTTCTGTTTCATAAATTCGACCTTATCAATTACATTATCTTCGATATATGTAATAGTTGAGAGATTTTCTTTTCCAAACACTTTGATTAAATCCATTACTTCATCATCTTCTGAAATAGAAGAGTAGATGTATTCACCCTCATCAAATTCTAATCCTTCGAAGAAATATTTTACATATGCTTCCATAGTTGCGATTCCATAAAAGTATGGGGTATAATCATCAATATATCCGTCATCGTCAAAAGAAAAATAACTTGCCACAATATATTCAATGGCATTAATTTTATCTGCAAAAGAAATGTTTTCTTTAATTTTCATATTTGTTTTTCTCATATTTTTTAAATCTCCTTTTCAAAAACGAAAAATTATTTTATTTTTTGACATCAAAAAAGAGCCGACATAAATCGACTCTTTAATATATTTTATTTAATTTATTCCTATTCAGAATCAACAGAAGACGATACTTTATTTGAATTATCACCGATAAGTAGCTCTTTGATTTCATCTAAACTATACTCTGATTCAGAAATTAATTTTGCTATTTCCTGAGTACGCACTTCTTTATCATGCTGTTTCTTCCATTCTTCGTAAGCAATCTTATCGCGTTCTAATCTTTTAATTTCTGTTTTTTTATCTTTGATTTGTAGTTTGATAACATTTGCTTTTTGAGAAAGGACTTCGAGTTCCTCTTGCACTTTTGTAATCGCTTCATCATAATTAATTTCGACAATTTTTTTAGGTCTAGCCATAATCT
>ENA-OPSK01001300-OPSK01001300.1-human-gut-metagenome-genome-assembly--contig:-NODE-1300-length-19161-cov-3.090862_pt1 | contig 19161 bp, 15 predicted proteins | sample MGYA00241807_ERZ501905 | MGnify/ENA primary metagenome ERZ501905 (study PRJEB25962, sample SAMEA2042111) | human gut metagenome | biome: human gut; feature: human-associated habitat; material: faeces...
AATCAAAAGCGCAAAAAATTAAAGAGCGCACTTTACGTAAGGGGCTTTAACATGTCAGATCTGCGACTTGGTAAATTCCTAGGAAGAGGGGCGGAGAGATTTTGCTACGAGAATTTAGACAATCCCGATACTTGTTTAAAAGTCAGTAAAAAAAATTCTTGGAAACAAACACGTAGAGAACTTGCGTACGTTCGCTATTTAAAAAAGAGAGGAATCACCCCTTCTTTCATGCCAAAGTTTTACGATCTTCATGAAACTGAAGACTCATATATTTTGGAACAAGAATATTTCCATGATACCGCGACGACAAAAGTAATGACCATTCGAGAATATGTTCCTGTGGCTACAGATGATGGTCTGAAGGTCCTGGATCGCCTTCTCGATGATATTAAAGCCGAAATGATTCGTTTCAATATTATTGTTTGCGATTTGCGAACAACAAATTGTATGGTGCTTATCGAGTCTAATAGGCCGAAACGAGTTGTTATTTTTGATGGGTATGGTTCCCCGGAATTTATCCCTCTACCTAATTGGTGCCCATTTTTAGGTAAACGAAAAATCAAGCGTCAATGGCAAAAATTAATGCAACGCTATAAAGAGGACAAAGATAATCGAAATAAATAGAAATCTTTGTCCCATCCCAATCCTTGGCAACAATAATCAAATAGTTACTCTAGCGGACTTGCTCATAGCTTCTTAATGCCTGTATCAGAGGTTGATGTTCAAATTTAGCAAACAGTTTTTTTTGTTTGCGATGACATAACCAAGAACTATAAAACACAACCGGAATGCGTGTAGCAGTACCGACATTGTCACAAATAACTGGAATAATCTCATTTTCACTAATGCGACGACATAAAACATTATGCGGTTTTAAAGCCATTGTGATAATGAGATTGTCCCACATATATTTCTCTAGCTTTTCAACCAATTCCTTGAGCTCTTTCCAATTATCCTTAAGATTCTCAACACGATAACGGTCTTTCATCGTTTGAGAAATTTTTCCATCAAAATCCATGACACGGTCATAAACGTAACCAGTACCTAAATTGGTCTCTACGGTTCCGTAATACCTTGTCATCCCCGTCCAATCCTTTAGGTAAGAGTTTAAATGCTTGTAGTAGGCTAACTCTCTTCTAATTTCCTTTGGTGCAACTGGATCATTCTGACTGTATATAACCTTAATGCATTTATGTGGATCTTCAGGGTGAATGTAACAGGCTCTATGAGCTCCAACTCCTATGACTAAAGGATCAGAATGATTTTCAGGTAAATTGATTATTTTATTTATCCTAAATAAGACCAAGCTCGAAATTGTGAATAAAAATTAATCAAAATTAATACACATTTGAAAACTTATACTAATTTGAATTTGCAGAATTTAATGTTTAGCTTATTTCAAACGCTACCATTTAAAAACTGAGGATGATATCAGGTTTACATTTATTATGGTTCAACGTTTCCAAAGTCCTTTTTTGATATCAATATATTGGGTAAAAAAAGACTAAAACCATTACAATCCGAATGAAAGTTTCACAGCTTATTTGCAGAAGAGATGAGTGTTAATCAACCTAAATTCTCGATAATAGTGCCCGTCTACAATGTCGAAAGATATCTTTCTGCTTGTCTAGACTCCATTTGCCAGCAAGATTATTCTAATTTTGAATTGATTGTTGTAAATGACGGGTCTACTGATAACAGCCGAGCAATATTGGAGTCCTATGCCAATAAAGACAAAAGAATCAGGATTTATAACACTGAAAATAACGGAGTCTCTGCGGCAAGAAATCTAGCTTTATCTGTATCTTCTGGTGATTATGTATGGATGGTAGACTCTGATGACTTATTGGCATGCAATGCATTAACAATGCTTACCGAAGTCATTCGTCAATATGCCCCGGATATCATCACATTTAGGTACAACAAGCTCTATAAAAATAAAAAAGACATTGTCATCGACGGTTCTAAACTCATTAATCCCCAAAAAATTAAAAAACTAGATTTTTTCCGTTCGGTTTTTAATACTTACCAATCAAATATTCAGTATATGGGGGGTTATGTTTGGTTGAGAGTGTTCAAAAAAGATTGTATCGGATCGTGTCGTTTTAACGAACAAATGAAATATTACGAAGATGAAGACTTTTTTATGCGTCTTTACAAATCAATGCCAGACGCTACAACACAAATTTTTTCTATTGAAAACGAGCTGTATTACTATAGAAAACGCCTTTCCGGTTTAATTAACTCTAATCGCCATAACCGATTATTCAGTTTGTATCGTTTCCAAAGACGCTCAATACATTACTTTTCCTCAACAAGCACCGAGTTCAGTCTGATTAATCAAAATCGGTTGATAACATTAACGAAACTCCAACAACTCGCCCTCAGTACAAATCATACAAGTACATATAAAAAATTCCGAGAAATTCTGCTGAAGCATCGTAAAGAACTTCCCCTTAAATTAATACTTCCTTATCTATGTGGAAAATCGTTAGCCGTGAAATATTCTGTTCAGCGCATATCCAAAAATAAAGCAGCCCAAAAATCAGATTCATTTTGGGACTAGTAGTCTTTATTACTTTTTTAGATAATCTTTTCTGAAATGCGCAACTGAGTGCCTGATTGTAACGCGAGCATACCAAGGGCAAACATATGCGAGCGGGACAAAAGCTGCAACTCCGATGTTGTCACATATAACAGGGAAAAGTTCATTTCTGCTGATCCTATGACATAAGATGTTGTAAGGCTTTAATGTCATTGTGACCACATGATTATCTAAAAGATATTTCTCCAAATTATCCACTAATTGTTTTTCTTCAATAAATGATGCTTCTGTATGAATGTCTCTATAACGTTGATCCATTGTCTCTGATGGTCTACCATCAAAATCAATAATCCTGTCATACACATAACCAATACCAAGATTGGTATTGACTTCTCCATAGAATCTCGGTAATCCACTCCAATCTTTCAGATATTTTTCTAAATGTCTGTAATAGGAAACTTCTCTCTTGATCTCTTGGAAAGCATGAGAACCAGAATTGTAAATAACCTTAATACATTTCCTCGGATCTTTCGGGTGAATGTAGCAGACTCTATGTCTACCAACGCCAACAACCAACGGATCCGAATGATCTTTAGGCAATTCAATCATGTTGCTTCAACTGTGACCCATCTATTAGGCCTCTCCTTTGGAGGCGAGATGATAGTCCAGTCCCGGAATTTCTTCCAACTCGTCTAGCAAAGTTTGGTTTAGATAAACTTCCCAGTCTTTTGAAAAAACAAAAGAAGCCTCTTTTCCATGATCCATTACCTTGACGGAAACTCTGCAACCCGCATCATCTACATCGGGGCGATGATCCTCTAAAAATGTCTTCAAGAGATCAAAGTCAAAATTAGGATCCTTCAACTCGATTTGTAAAACCGTACTGTTTTTAGCTCGAAGCGTTGCCGGCACTTCAACAGAGCGCGCCGTGATGCTGACCCCCGTTGCTGAGAATTTATCCTCTCTGGCATTACCTCGAACAAACACCAACTCATCGCTTTTAACGATATTGCGATAAATCATCCAATCATCGCCAAAGCACGTCACAGAAATCGTCGATGTCCCGTCATCCAGGACAAAACTACCCATCAAACGACCTTCTTTGTTGAAGCTCTGCTTAATGTTGGAAGCAATGCCAGCCACTTGCACAGAGGGTGACCGACGATTAGCACTTCGTTGAGCAGGTTTGACATTAATGATCGGTGTCGGGTGCAATTGTGCAGCCTCTTCTTGAACAGCCCCATAGAAATGCCCACGGAAAACACATCCCATCACATCGCGCTCTCCAATCAGCTCTTTGTACGCACTCCAGGGTTTTGCTTCAATGTATTCAGGCTGCACTTCATCCATCACATCGGCAAATAAACTTTCCTGTCCGGCGTTGGATGATTCACTTTCACTTAATGCGATCGCGTTATCAATATTGGCCGCAAGCTTTGCACGATTGGGCTCTAAACTATCAAATACGCCGGCCTGAATAAAGGACAATAATGTTCGTTTAGAGAAATTTGTCCGATCAACACGGCTCACTAAATCGAAAAGATCTTTATATGGACCGTTTTGCTCACGCTCCCTAACAATTGCCTCAGCCGCATCTTTAGGAATACCTTTAATGCCGCCTAAGCCGTAACGAATTTCATGCATTGAAGTCGGCACAAATTCCCATTCACTCTTATTGATGTCGGGCGGCAATACAGAAATATCGTTTAAGAAGCAGTCATCGATAAGGTGCTTTAATTTTTCACCCGAATCCATCACCAAGCACATATTGGCTGCCATAAAGGGAGCCGGATAATGTACTTTCAGGTAAGCCGTCTGGTAAGCAACGTAAGAGTATGCGCAGGCGTGGGATTTATTAAAACCGTATCCCGCAAACTTTTCCATCAAGTCAAAGAGGTCTCCCGCTTTATCCTCGGCCATTCCGCGCTCAACTGCACCTTTGACGAACACCGCGCGTTGACGCTTCATTTCATCGACTTGCTTTTTACCCATGGCACGACGCAAAAGGTCTGCACCGCCCAGTGAGTATCCACCGATAATCTGCGCCACACGCATCACCTGTTCCTGATACACCATAATGCCGTAGGTTTCTTTCAAAACAGGCTCTAAGCGTGGATCCGGGTAATGTACTTCCTTTTCACCGTGCTTACAGGCGATATATTCAGGAATAAGATCCATCGGACCAGGACGATAAAGGGCATTTAAAGCAATCAAATCTTCTAGGCAATCGGGCCTTGCATCACGCAAAAGCTTTCTCATGCCATCACTTTCAAATTGAAACACGGCACTCGTGTTGCCCACTTGGAAAAGGTGATACGTTTCCGGGTCATCAATCGGGATCGCTTCCAAACGCAGCGTTGTATTAGGATCCAACTGACGGATAAAACGCATAGCAAATTCCAAAATCGTCAGCGTTGTTAATCCCAAAAAGTCGAACTTCACCAACCCAACGTTTTCAACGTCTTTTTTGTCAAATTGACTGATCACGTTATCCGGGTTTTCATCCTGCGAATACAACGGGCAGAAATCAGTCAGTTTACCCGGAGCAATCAGCACGCCCCCGGCGTGCATACCCAAGTTACGCACCAAGCCTTCTAAAGGAAGCGCCTTATCAACAAGCTGCGCAACAGATTCATCTTTCTCAATCAGGTCTTTTAAATCCGGCACAGTCTTGATGGCTTCTGCCAACGTCACGTTTTTTCCTGGTTGAGCTGGAATAAGGCGCGAGACCTTGTCACAAAGGCTGTAGCTGATACCCAACACCCGGCCGACATCACGAATCACGCCCTTTGCACCCATCGTACCAAACGTGGCAATTTGACTCACGGCATCTTCACCGTAGCGGGATTTAACGTAATTAATCGTGCGTTGACGGTTGTACTGACAGAAGTCCACGTCAAAGTCAGGCATGGACACACGTTCCGGATTTAAGAAACGTTCAAAGAGCAAGTCGTACCGCAACGGATCCATGTCGGTAATTCGCAAAGAATAAGCCACCAGCGAACCGGCGCCCGATCCACGCCCCGGGCCCACCGCCACCCCATTTTGTTTAGACCAGTTAATGAAGTCCTGCACGATGAGGAAGTAGCCTGGAAATCCCATTTTCTTGATGATTCCCAATTCAAACTGCAAACGTTCTTCGTAACGAGGACGTTCTTTTTCCCGCTTTTCCTTATCGGGATACAAGAATTCCAAACGTTGCTCTAGCCCCTCATGAGAGAGCTGATCGATGTAGTCATCCAAACTCATGCCATCCGGCGTTGGGAAAAGCGGCAATTGCGGTTTACTTAAAACTCCTTCTAAGTTACAACGCTTGGCAATTTCTACAGTATTGGCTATTGCGGAAGGGACATCAGCAAAAAGACTGATCATCTCTTCCGGGGTCTTTAAGTACTGCTCCTTGGAGTAGAGCTTTGGACGAGATTTATCGGCTAAAACATCGCCTCTGGCAATACAAACACGAATATCGTGGGCATCAAAATCTTCAGGTTCCAAAAATTGGATGGGATGCGTAGCCACCACCGGAATATCGCACTCATCAGCAATACTTACGTGATAACGAACAACAGCCTCATCAGAAGGACGGCCGGCTCTCTGCAACTCCAGGAAAAACCGATCTCCCCAGAGAGACTTCATTTTCTTTGCCAAAGCAATGGCTTCAGCTTTCTTTCCGGACAAGCACAATTGAGCAATTTGTCCTTCAGGGCCCCCAGAGAGAAAAATCAGTCCTTCATGATGCTTAAAAAGCCACTCTAGTTTTGTTTCTCCACGCCCCATGTACTGATTTTTTAGCCATGCATGGGTAAGGATTTCGCAGAGATTTTTGTAACCTTCATGATTTTGACAAAAAACCGCCATCCTAAACGGCTTATCTCTATCTGTCTCATTCTGGATAACCAAATCGCAACCCATGAGCGCTTTCACACCTGCTTTACGCGCATGGGTATAAAAAATAAGGCCACCAAAGATATTATTTAAATCAGTTAAGCCTAAGGCGCCTACGCCCTGTTCTTTTACTTTCTTAATGGCTGAATCGAGTCTTACCGTACTATCAGTAACGGAATACTCAGAGTGCATACGGAGATGGACAAATTGTGGTGTCATTTAATTTTTATATTCCTACACGTGCGACAATTTCTTTTTTGTATTGTTCAAGATTTAAATCAGAATTTTCTAGCCAGACTTTCCCATCCTTAGCTTCGTTAACATATTTTCCAGGAATTGCAATTTTCTCTTGCGCTCCTCGTAAGAACCACTCATATTCAATATCCAAATGACCAACATCTACCGCTCTATAACCCTTAGCAGTTAAGTCATATGTTAAAAGTTTTGCTGTTGAGCCTAGAGCCAAAACAAACAAAATCTCTTCTGGTTTATCACCTTTTGTTTCTTGATTTGATGCAACTTCTAAGGCCTTTTGAAAAATTTCATCACATCTATCGAACGCATTAACTGCAGGTGCTAAAACCCGTAACACATTTTGCGCACCACTCAACAAATCGTTTCCTACCCCTAATCTTGTTTTCTCACCTTCGATAACGATTAATGTTTTAACAGAAAACAACTTTTTAAACCCATTAAAAATTTGTTCAGAATAATCCTTGTCTAATGTATCCATATATGGTCTGGAAACTTGGGTATCTCCATAAATCGTATCCCTCCTTAACACTTGTCCCAAATACTTATAAAACCGAGGCAAAATATTCCTAAAATGGTATTTCGCTCGATTGGTATAAATCTTCAAATCAGAAAATTTAATTAGTACTGCTGGAATACATACCAATAAGTTCTTTTGCTTGGAAGTTAAAACTTTCTCCATCGCAATTCTTAGAGGTTCAGAAGCTCTTTGGTAGCCAGTTTCTCTGGTTCTTGTGAGAATATCCAAGTCTCCATCTCCGAAACGAGCTAAGGAACATTTGTTTTTAAGAATATAGTCCAAAGTTTCCGAAGCATTTAAAGCTTTAAAACTAGACAATTTCTGCTTAAGAAATAAACAAAGAAGTGGTAACCAAAAATATTTTCTAAAAATCTTTCTGAGAAAACCCATTTCTTTCCTCCTTTCAGATTTAGCCAATATACCGAAATATAGTAATTAATAAAACTTTCTAATACGAGCTAATAGTATTTTTGTTAACCGTCTAATTAGTTAAAATTGGAACATACTTAACAAGGTAAAAATTCTCAAATGGCTAAATTTCGTAAATGGCTAAAACACTTTAGTCAACCAAATAATGATGTAAACACTTATGTTTTAAACTTTTTAGAAAGATCTACATTGACTGCCTCGGTTATCAGGCTAATTCTTAATGTTCTTTATAGAAAAAAAGCTTCTGGATGTATTCATAACGAAATTGAATCCATTAACAACACACATATCAGAATCCTTTCATCTAAACACGTATTATTTATCGCTAAATTATTACAAGAGAAACTTACACAATTGGGAATTTCGTCTGAAATTTTCACAGAAAACCCAAAGGATGGTTTTGCCGATGGGTTATATTTTGTGCTTTGTCCTCATGTTTTCAATCCATTACCACGGAAATACATAGCCTTTCAATTTGAACAACTGCCCGTTATTAATAGATGGTGGTCAAAAATTTCTTATCAAAAAATTTTTTATAATGCCATCGCTGTAGTTGATTACTCTCTTTTAAATATTAAGTTTTTAGTCGAAAATAATTTCCCAAGTGAGAAACTGTTTTATCTACCCATCTTTTCGAAAGTCAACGAGTCTCTAACCTCCGAACATACACACGATGTTTTATTTTATGGTCACGTAAACGAACGCAGAAGAAAGATCCTAAAAGAACTAAAGAAAGATTTTAATATCACCATCGCAGATAATTGCTTTGGTCAACAAATGCATGAAATTTTGAAAAAATCTAAGGTGATTCTCAATATACACTCACAAGATAATGGGATGGTTGAATCGGCAAGGTTGTTTGAGTGTTTGTCCATGGGAAAGAATATTGTGTCTGAAACAGGTCTAGACCAAGGAGAATATCGTTATTTGGAACAAAATATTGTTTCTTTTGTCCCCTCAGGAAACCCCATACTTCTAAAAGAAGCATTACATCAGGTGTTAAGTAACTCCGATATCAAAGATAAAGAGCAACAAATATCACAGAAATTAGGCTCTTGTTTTGATCCTTTTAGCTTTAATTTATCTCGAGCCTTCCTTGCTCTTGGCTTAATCACTCTTGATAATTTCATTCAATTTAACACGACAAACTTTTTATCAATTACTTCAAATGTATTCATCTCTCAAAACACTTTTTCCAGTGATGAAAAATCAAATACCTATTTCCCTATTTTGAAACACTTTATTCCTTGGCTATCAAAAGAAATTACGATTAAGTATTTAACGTATTTAGCTAAAGTCCAAGCACTTCCCTATATTGAAATATGTTTAAATTCTAATAAATCAGCGGGGGAAACAATACATAAAAATGAACTTTGGCGGAAATCAAAAAAATTATTAAAGAAGAAAGACTCTTTATATATTCCAGCAGAATGTTACGACAACATCATTTCTTGGAATGAATATAGACGCATGCGCAACAAAAATAATTACAGTATTTTTGAGCTCTTTGAAGAAATAGACTAAATAGATCACTCGACGTATGGAGACTTAGATATGTCTATAAAAATCATTCCTACACCCCTTGAGGTTGTAAAGGTTATTGAGCCTCAGATCTTTGGAGATGCTCGAGGTTTTTTCATGGAGTCATGGAATAAAAAGGATTTCGCTCAAGTAGCAAATATCACTTTTATTCAGGACAATCAATCAAGAAGCAAAAAAGGAGTGGTGAGAGGACTTCATTTCCAACTTCCTCCCCATGCACAAGCAAAACTCGTTCGTTGTATCGTTGGTAGCATTTACGACGTCGCTGTTGACATTCGGCGCTCATCTCCAACATTTGGTCAATGGGTTGGAGTTGAACTAAGCGCGGAAAATAAAAAACAACTTTGGATACCCGAGGGATTTGCCCATGGTTTTGTGGCTCTGACGGATTATGCAGAGGTTTTCTACAAAACCAATGAGTACTGGCACAAAGAGTCTGAAGGTTCTATTCGTTGGGATGACCCGACTCTCAATATCCAATGGCCATTAGATGTCAATCCTTGTCTTTCTGAAAAAGATGCAGCCGCTCCTTTCTTTAAGGATGCTATTCTTTTCGATTAATTGGGAACACTAAGATGATTCTTGTTACCGGTGGAGCCGGATTTATTGGTTCTAACTTTGTATTAGATTGGCTCAAAGAAGGTGATGAACCTGTTGTTAATTTAGATGCCTTGACTTACGCTGGCAACCTCGAAAATCTTCAATCCTTAACAGATGATCCCCGTCATATCTTTGTGAAAGGCAATATCTGTGATAAGGAATTGGTTTCGTCATTGCTTACGAAATATAAACCTCGTGCAATCGTTCACTTTGCAGCAGAAAGCCACGTGGATCGCTCAATCTTCGGCCCCGATCTTTTCTTTGAAACGAATGTGATGGGGACTCTAAACCTTTTGGAATGCGCCAAGGCCTATTACGATCAAGTGCTTTTAGAAAATGAGCGCTCAACTTTCAGATTTTTGCATGTTAGTACGGACGAAGTTTACGGAAGCCTTACATTTGATGAACCGGCTTTTACCGAAGAGACTCCCTATCGTCCAAATTCTCCTTACTCTGCCTCTAAAGCTTCCAGTGATCACGCTGTACGCGCCTGGTTTCATACCTACGGCTTTCCGGTTTTAACTACCAATTGTTCCAATAATTACGGACCATACCAATTCCCAGAAAAGTTAATTCCTTTGATTATTTCAAATGCCTTAGCCCGCAAACCACTGCCGATCTACGGAGATGGGCTAAATATTAGAGACTGGCTATACGTTGGCGACCATTGCTCAGCCATTCGTTGTGTACTTGAAAATGGAAAGATAGGCGAAACCTACAATGTAGGCGGACACAATGAAAGAAACAATGTCACGATCGTTAAGACCATTTGCGCTATTTTGGATGAAATGAGACCTCATCCAGATGGCTCTTATGCGAAATTGATCACTTTCGTGAAAGATCGCCCTGGCCACGATAGACGTTATGCAATTGACTCAACCAAACTTCAAACACAATTGGGCTGGAAACCTAAAGAGTGTTTTGAAACGGGAATCCGCAAAACGGTACAGTGGTACTTGGATCATCAAGATTGGGTCGAAAATGTCCAAAGCGGTGCATATCGCGAGTGGACAGCTAAACAATACGGTAACTGGTAGAGATACGATGGCAAAGTTTCTCATCTTAGGAAAAAACGGACAAGTCGGTTGGGAATTGCAAAGAGCCCTAGCTCTTCACGGTGAGGTTCTCTCCCTCAGCCGCCATGATGAGGGAGGAGATCTGTCCTATCCAGAGAAAGTAGCTACTGCTATTTTGAAATTTTCGCCCAATGCTGTTTTTAATGCCGCTGCTTATACTGCTGTCGACAAAGCTGAAACGGAAAACGAAGAAGCGTACTTAATTAATGCCCAAGCACTCCAACCCATAGCGTGTGCTTGTAAAAAAGTCGGGGCTCTGTTGATTCATTACAGTACTGATTACATATTTGATGGATCGGGACAGACCCCTCGAACAGAAGAAGCGTTACCATGTCCGGTTAATGTTTCTAAACTGGCTGGAGAAAAGGTTATTCGGGATTCCGGTTGCTCTTCTCTAATTTTTCGGACAAGTTGGGTGTATGGGGTTCACGGGAAAAATTTCATAAAGACCATCTTAAGATTAGGTCAAACAAAAGAATCTCTCAATGTTGTTAATGATCAGGTTGGGACGCCAACCTCTGCTGAATTCATTGCTGATGTTTCCACAGCTTTGGCCATGCGAGTCTTAAGTGGAGAAAAATCGCTATTGGGAACTTATCATTTAGTCCCCGATGGAGAAACGAATTGGTGCGATTTTGCCAAATGGATTATTTCTAACGCTAAAGAATTGAATTATCCACTGACTCTGTCAGTGCAAAATATTAAGGGTATTCCTAGCGAAGAATACCCGACACCAGCTAAAAGACCGCTTAACTCTCGTTTAGATAACAATAAACTGAAGGGTCTTTTCGCAAAACAAAGTATTCATTCATGGGATACTTATGCTAAACGAGTGTTGACAGAACTAGCGGGAATTTAAAGGAGTGACACAATGAGTCGTAAGGGCATTATTCTGGCCGGTGGATCGGGAACGAGACTTTATCCGGTTACGTTGACAGTCAGTAAGCAGTTGTTGCCAATTTATGATAAACCGATGATCTATTATCCGCTGAGCACTTTAATGCAAGCCAAGATTCGAGATATTTTAGTGATCAGCACTCCGAGGGATATCGGTCGGTTTGAAGAATTGTTAAAAGACGGTTCCCAATGGGGTATCAATATTTCCTATTGTGTTCAACCCAGTCCTGATGGTCTCGCTCAAGCTTTTATTTTAGGAAAAGACTTTATCGGAAATGATCCATCTGCTCTTATTCTTGGAGACAATATTTTCCACGGAGCGTATTTGAATCAATTACTATCTCGAGCCAATCAACGACAAGATGGAGCAACGGTGTTTGCCTATCAAGTCAATGATCCTGAGCGTTATGGGGTTGTTGAATTTGATAAGAACTTCAAAGCAATATCCATTGAAGAAAAACCGCAAAAACCCAAATCTCAATACGCTGTAACCGGCCTTTACTTTTATGACAACACAGTCTGCGATATTGCGAAGGAAGTGAAACCAAGTGCGCGAGGAGAGCTGGAAATTACAACAGTTAATGAAACTTACTTAAAACAGGGAAAATTAACGGTTGAGATTATGCACAGGGGCTTCACTTGGCTCGATACCGGGACACACGATAGTTTGATGGATGCTGGAGGCTATATTGCAACTATTCAAAATCGTCAAGGTATTCTGATTGGTAGTCCTGAGGAAATCGCATTTGAAAATAAATGGATTTCCTCTGAAGATTTAGATTTTTTGTCAGTCCCTTTGTCTAAAACGAGATACGGCAAATACTTGCGGTCCTTACTAGAGAAATAATGATTTACAGATAACCTCTTTTATCTCCTTGTTTACGCATAAAGAGAACCGATCTTTACTATTAGATTAATGAATTGATCGTTTGTGTTAAAGATTATCTAAATTCCGCTCAACTATTTCATCAAGCACAATTGTTGGTTTAAATTTTCTGATCGAATCAATCTTTTCGTCTACTGAACAGTGTCTTGATGTATAGAGGACATCTGAAAAATACAAATTAAAATAGGGACTCAAAGCATGATTGAATGAGTCACAAAAAACAAGAATTCTCATTGTGTATGCCGCTAATTCATTTTTCATGTAAGCCTGAAATTTTGGAGAAGCATTTCCTGAGGAAATTGTGAAGCTCGTCAACTGCTCTTTCTTGTTTGCTTCACGCCACTTAACGAATAACTGGTCGGAGCGTTGAAAAAGGTAATCAAAATCTTTTGAAATCTTGTAACCACTCGGTAAAGCAAGTATGTGTGCTAAATCTCCAAGCTTCTCATTTCGGATCTGTTTTAAATCCATTAATGGTATTTCTCGAAAATCTTGAATAAGTCCGAGACGTTCCATATTTTTCATGAGAGTAACAAAACCAACTTTTCCACCCAACAAATTCCAGTGCGTATCCGACTTATGAAACAATTGTCCCTTTGAAATCTGCGACTTTAATTCCAACGCTGGATATACAACATCCACAGAGGTTTCATCTTTAATTTTGTGAATTAATTTTCTTGTATAAATTTCTGAATTCTTACAAGTATCTCCAAGCCACTGCGGCAATTCATCGCAATAGATATTGTGCTTATCGGGAGCTATAAATAATACGTAAGTGCCTCCCAACCCCTCTGTTATGTCTTTTAGTAAGTCAATTTTATTAATTGAAGATTGGAATTCATAATTGTCTAAGGGAAAGTTTTCCTGGCAATGTTTATCAATCACCCTTGAATAGTCATTTCCCAAAAAGATCCATTCATTCTTGCCGATAAGCCCCTTACTTAAATCAAATCGGGAGACCTTTTCAGGATCTAAAAGTAGCTCGTTTAACACAGGAACTAACTCTTCCTTGCCCATCAGACGATCATCAATGTACTGATTTTTGTTACCAAAAAAGCGTTTTAGTCCATGAGATGTAAAACGATCTATTCCAGTCATTGATACCGCCTGTCTATTCTCTGAAGACAAAAATACCCCGCTTTGTTCTCCAAAAATGAGAAGGCTACCAAAAAAAGGTACTACAAAAAGAATGACAGTGAAAATAGCAAGAATTCTTTTCATGATGTCTTAGAAATTGAAATAAATAAACGGATTTCTCGCTCCTGTATAGAGGATAGCCATAGACAACAATACCAAAGCAACATTTACACCAAAAAGGCAAACATTAAACGATTTAACCTCAGTCTCACTGTTATTAAATAACTGTTTTGAGCACAATGAAATAGCCAATCCAACAAATAAAACAGCAAGGTTCACTGTACCAAAAGAATTTTGATATTCAAATCCATTGAAACCAAACATAGATTGGAGATAATTGGTTGCCTGAGACAAATCATTAGCTCTAAAAAATACCCATCCGAACACAACCATTAACATGCAGTAGCATCTTTGAGCTAACGCAGGCAGTGAAGTTAAAAAAGTAGCAAATGAAGTTCTTTCCAATATTAAAAGACAGCCATGAAAAAGACCCCAGATCAAAAACGTCCACTGAGCTCCATGCCAAAGTCCGCATAAAACAAACACTATGACCAAATTTCTATAGGTTAACAACTTTGAACAGCGACTCCCCCCAAGTGGGAAATACAAGTAGTCCCTAAACCACGTTGAAAGCGAAACATGCCAACGTCTCCAGAATTCTTTAATGCTTTGGCTTCTGTAAGGCGCAAGAAAGTTTTCCTGAAAACGAATACCCATCATCGCAGCTAAACCAATAGCCATATCGGAATAGCCGGAAAAATCGAAATAAATTTGAACTGTATAGGCAAGGGCTCCCAACCAAGCATCGGCCATTGTCAACTGACCATTTGAATAAAAACAAATATCGGCAATCGGCGCTACTGAATTTGCGATCAATACTTTTTTATTGATTCCTAAAATAAATCGAAAGACTCCCCATGTAAACAGATCCCAATCGCGTTTTCTGTTCTGAATATCCTGTCTAACTGACTCAAAACGAACAATAGGACCCGCGACAAGATGAGGGAACATAAAGAAATACGTTAAAAAATCCGTTGTTTTGTAGTCGCCAACCCTCCTGTTATACAGATCAATAAGATAGCTGATACCATGAAATACAAAAAAACTAATCCCTAGAGGTAAGTGTGGACTGTCTAGATTGGGAAATGCCGAGCCCCAACCTAAACCAAGTAAGTCAAATAACACTAAAAATTGACTAAGAACCCAAAATAAATATTTGAAATAAAACAGAACAGTAAGATTAGTAAAAATACCCGCGACAAGATAAATCTTTTTAATTTTTGCAGAAGAAACGTTTGCTATCCGTCTTCCAAAGAAAAGATTAATAAAAGCTAGTATTACCAATAAAAAAACACCCGTTGCTTCGCCCCACACATAAAACAGAAGACTCGTACAAATTAATAATGCATTGCGAAAGTAGGACTTATTACTGACTAAATCAGCAAGAAGAAAAACAGGCAGAAAGAAAAAAAGAAAAGTTGTAGAGGAAAAAACCATCTCTCTATAAATATAGCTATTACAAAATTGAACCGAAGTGTACCCTGTTTGCTATACAAATCAACACAAATTCCATTTAAATGAAAACAAAATCACATCAGGAACTGTAATATTGACCTGTTTCATTTATAGGTTCACGTTATGAGCAACAACCCTCTTTTATCCATCAACGATTTAATTGATTTTCCAGCTATCAAACCTGAGCACGTCGTCCCCGCAATGAAGTCTTTGATTGCCGACGCTCAAGAGACTTTAAGCATCGTTACTCAGGATTTGACCCCTGCCACATGGGATGATGTCATCACCCCATTAGAAAAAAAGACACTTGCCCTGTCTCGCGCCTGGGGCGCGGTCAGCCACCTAATGAGCGTGTGTGATGAACCCGAACTTCGTAAAGCCTATAACGAAGCTTTACCGATTGTCACTCAATTTTGGATTGGCTTATCACAAAGCTCGCTTTCTCAAAAATACAAAGCGATTAAAGAAAATGACGCTTTTAGAAATCTCTCTGCCGTTCGCCAACGCATCATCAATGAAGAATTAATTGACTTTAAGTTAGCCGGTGCTTTCTTGCCGGAGGATAAAAAGGCTGAACTTAAAACAGTTAAAGAAACGTTGGCTCAAGAAAGCCAAAAGTTCTCTGAAAACTTATTAGATGCTACTAATGCATACGGTCTTTTAGTTGACGATGAAAAAGAGTTGGCCGGCATCCCTGCCGATGACATTGCTGCCTTTAAAGAAACGGCTCAAGCGGCCAATCAAGAAGGCTACCGAATCACACTGCAAATCCCCCATTATTTAGCTGTTTTGCAGTATGCCCAAAATAGAAAATTGCGCGAAACGCTTTACCATGCTTACGTCATCCGTGCTTCTGAATTGGATTTCGACGGCAAATTCAACAATAACGATGTGATGCGCCGGATTGTGGATTTACGTGCTCAGGAAGCCAGACTTTTGGGTTACAGAAATTACGGCGAAGTGTCTTTGGCAACCAAGATGGCGAAAACGCCTGAAGAAGTTGTGGCCTTTTTACGAGATCTCGCGCAAAAAAGCTTACCCCAAGCCAAAGCGGACATGGCGGAAGTTAAAGCTTTTGCTAAAGACAACCTTGGTATCGCCGATCCTCAAAGTTGGGATCTTCCCTATGCAAGCGAAAAGCTTCGTGAAGCTCGTTATGCCTATTCTGACCAAGAGGTTAAGCAATACTTCACACTTCCCGCTGTCTTTAACGGTCTATTTGGGCTGGTTCAAACGCTCTTTAACATCCGCATTGTTAAAGACAACGCTCCGGTCTGGCACCCTGATGTTCAATTCTTCCGAATTGAAAACGCACAGGGTGAAAAGATTGCGCAGTTTTATGTCGACCTCTATGCTCGCCCCAATAAGAGAGGCGGCGCTTGGATGGATAACGACCGAACAAGAAACCGCTTGTATGGAGCATTACAAACACCCGTTGCCTATCTTGTCTGCAACTTCGCTAAGCCTGTCGGCGATAAACCTGCGCTTCTCACGCACGATGATGTGCTCACACTTTTCCATGAATTTGGACACGGCTTACACCATATGTTAAGCCGCATTGAAGAGCCATCCGCCAGCGGTATCAACGGCGTGGAATGGGATGCTGTGGAGTGCCCGAGTCAATTTATGGAAAATTTCGCCTGGGATTGGACTGTGCTTGAAAGCCTTACAAGCCACGTACAAACCGGTGAGAAGCTTCCTCGGTCGCTTTACGACAAGATGCTTGCCGCTAAGAATTTCCAAAGTGCCATGGCCATGGTGCGCCAGCTTGAGTTTGGGCTCTTCGATATGCTGCTTCACACTGAATTTGACAGCCAGAAAGACAACATCCTTGACCTTTTGGCAGAAGTTCGTAAGGAAGTCGCCGTTACTAAGCAGCCGGATTACAACCGTTTTCCCAATTCTTTCAGCCACATTTTCGCGGGCGGCTACGCCGCAGGCTACTACAGCTACAAGTGGGCTGAGGTGTTAAGCAGCGATGCTTTCTCCTTATTTGAAGAAACCGGAGTCTTAAATCCCGAAACCGGCAAGAAATGGTTAAATGAAGTACTGGCCGTGGGCAGTTCCCGTCCTGCAATGGATTCGTTTATTGCTTTCCGAGGACGCGCTCCTAAAATTGACGCCCTGCTCCAACACAGTGGCATTAAACCTATTGCCAAGTAAGGAGGCCGTATGAAAATTGCCACCTGGAACGTCAATTCTCTCAAAATGAGACTTCCTCATGTTTTGGACTGGCTTGACCAGTCCAAAACGGACATTTTATGTTTGCAGGAACTAAAAATGACCGACGATCTCTTTCCGATCCAGGCTCTTGAAGATAACGGATTCGGCGCAGTCTGGTCCGGGCAGAAAACGTATAACGGCGTAGCAATTGTCTACCGCAAGGATAAATTTGGGGAGCCAGAATCCGTCCAGAAAAATATTCCGACGTTTCCTGATGAGCAAAAGCGCCTGATTGCCTCCACTTTTAAAACTGAATCGGGAAACATTCGTATTGTCTGCGGGTATTTCCCTAACGGCTCGGAGGTAGGATCGGACAAATTCGCCTATAAACTCGCATGGCTGGACGCTCTTAATCATTGGTTAAAAAATCAATTAAGCGAATACTCCCAGTTGGCGCTTTTGGGCGACTTTAACATTGCCCCAGATGACCGCGATGTCTGGGATCCTAAAGGGTGGGAAGGCAATATTTTGGTTTCTCCCCAAGAACGTCAAGCTTTTAGTGATCTTCTATCTCTTGGGCTTTCCGATTCCTTCCGACTTTTCGAGCAACCTGAAAAACGCTACACGTGGTGGGATTATCGGATGCTGGGTTTTCAGAAAAATCATGGCTTACGAATTGACCATATTTTGGTTTCCGATGCGCTAAAGTCCAAAGTTAAGGCCGTAGACATTGATAAAGTCCCTCGCAAATGGCCAAAACCCAGTGATCACACTCCCTATTGGATTGAGATTTGATCGAAAAACTCGAGTAACATTGTTTCAAGAATTTCTGTCGGAAGAGAATCATGTATACACGCTGGAGTCCGGAACTCACCACCTTGTTGAACCCTGCAAACGGGACTCAATCAGTCAGAATCGGTAATCTTCGTTACCACGTTTTGCCGTGTGACTTACAGAATGATCTTCTGAAAATAGCAAGTACGCTTGATGATGTTATCGAAGGCGATATTTTTCAAAACGGAATGGAATATATCGAGAAGGATGTAAAGGAAAAGTGGAAGGAGAGGGAGCGTGCCGGAGAGTATATGCAGTTTTGGTGGCATGATGATTCATACCATTTCTTTTATATGATTGGGCAGGAAGTTCCAAAAGATGCCGGAAAGGAAAGTGAAAAGAAGAGAATTGATATTGGGGCATCGGATTATGCAGTTTTTACGTTAAAAGAGCAATATTGGGATAAACAGGCACCGGATATTATAAAAATGTTGATAAAATATGCGTTATGTGACTGGATAAAGCAAAGTGAAATGCACTATGACAATCGGAAAATGTATTTTATTTCTTTTGAAAACGGACTGTACTCAGTATATCTTCCTCTTAAAAAAAGAATGCATTCGGATTATGTAATGAAAAATAAAAAAGAGGAGAAAAAGATTTATGGAGTTGACGAGTGGATTAGTTATATTGATGAGCATATTACGGAGAATTTAACAGCAAAAGGTCTTGCAAAGCTGTTTCATTATTCCGAGAAACACTTAAAAAATATTTTCCAGCTTTATTATGAAACGAGAATCACCGATTACATAAAACAGAGAAAGCTGTACTTTGCTGCAGAAGAATTAAAAGAAGGAAAGAATCCGGAAAAAGTACCGGAAGCACTTGAAAAAGCAGCTGAAATCTTAGAAGACCAGATTAAGTAAGAAAAATTTTAAGA
>ENA-OPSK01001307-OPSK01001307.1-human-gut-metagenome-genome-assembly--contig:-NODE-1307-length-19090-cov-9.455214_pt1 | contig 19090 bp, 10 predicted proteins | sample MGYA00241807_ERZ501905 | MGnify/ENA primary metagenome ERZ501905 (study PRJEB25962, sample SAMEA2042111) | human gut metagenome | biome: human gut; feature: human-associated habitat; material: faeces...
AATGATATTGTCAGTGGTCTTTCCGTGGGCGAAGAGGGACAGGCATATATTCTGGACGCAAAAGGGAATGTAATCGGGCATCCCAATTCCAGCTATGTGTCAGATGGCGTCAACTTCATCAAGCGGGCGGAAAAAGATCCAGGCTTGGCGCAGGTGGCGGCGGTCCATCGGTCGATGATCGCTGGAGAGACCGGCGTCGCCTCTTACCGCTTTGATGGGGACAATAAATGCTTTGGATATACGCCGGTGGGCGGTGAGCAGGGATGGAGCGTCGGTGTTGAGATCAGCCACGGTGAATTTAAGACCTTTTTGGACATGAGTCTTGTGGTCACCTTCGCAGTCGTGCTGATGATGATCGCCATATCCTTCGTCATTACAATGCGGCTGGCCCGTATGATCTCTATGCCTGTACTTGAGATCCAAACAGCCACCAGCAAGCTGTCTGAGGGTATTTTGAACACGGAAGTTACTTATCACTCCAAGGACGAACTTGGCTTGCTTGCTGATAACGTAAGGACCGCTTTTGCTGACCTGAATGCCTACATCTCTGACCTGAGCCGTGGACTCTCCGCTATTGCGGACAACGATCTGACCGTCCGGCCAGAGATCGAATATAAGGGTGATTTTATCGCACTGAGAGATCATATATATCAACTGATCTTCAATTTGAACCATACCTTGGGAAAAATCAATGAAGCTGCCGAGGTCGTGATGATGAGCTCGAAAAATGTGGCCACCGGAGCCCAGGTATTGAGCCAGGGCTGCTTCGAGCAGGAAAGCTCTGTCGAAAAATTGGCCGAGGTCGTCAACAGCATACATGAAAAAATGCAGTACATGGCTCAGGATGCTGAGCAAGCCACCCAGAAAGCCAATGCCGTAGGCGGCGAGATGACCGCGAGCAACAACGAAATGAAGGAAATGATCCAGGCTATGGACGAGATCTCCAAGAGTTCTCAGGGGATCGAGAAAATTATCAAAACCATCGAGGATATTGCCTTCCAAACCAACATTTTGGCTTTGAATGCCGCTGTGGAGGCCGCGCGTGCCGGTACAGCCGGGAAGGGCTTCGCCGTTGTGGCAGATGAAGTACGCAGCCTAGCTGGCAAATCCGCCGAGGCCTCCCATGAGTCTACTGCCTTGATCCAACGCTCGCTGCAGGCCGTTAAAAATGGCACAAGGATCGCGGATCAAACTGCAAAGAGTCTGATCACAGCGGTTTCGGGTGCAGAGGAAGTCATTGAGAGCATCCGTCATATCTCCACTGCCGCGACTGCTCAGGCGGAGCATTTGACCCAAGTCACTCAGGAGCTGGACCATATCTCACAGGTAGTGCAGAGCAACACCGCCACTGCGGAAGAAAATGCGGCATCCGGAGAGGAATTGGCCGGTCAGGCTGATCTGCTGAAACGTCTGGTGGCACAGTACAAGCTGGATCAGGCCATGAGCGATGCAGACAACCTGCCGGAAGCACAGACATCATCCATCCATCACAGTGCTGAGACTTACAGTTAACAGACTGCCGCTTATGCCAAGGACAGCGTCTCCATGGTTGAGAGGAAGCATTTCGAGGTAATATTATGAAGCACCCTGCTGATTTACACACCCATACCACGGCCTCCGACGGCCAGTATTCCCCAGCGGCGTTGGTAGGACTGGCAAGGGACGCTGGGCTGGAGTACATGGCTGTCACAGACCATGATACCCTCCGCGGCCTGCCGGAGGCCATGGCAGCAGGGAAAAAACTGGGGATCCAGGTCATCCCAGGGGTGGAACTGAGTGCCTCAGAGGACCGGCATCTGCATATCCTGGGCCTGAATGTCCAGACGGGACATACACCGCTAAGCGCGCTCTGTCAGAAAATGAGGCAGGAACGGGATTTTAACAAGGAAAACAGCAACCACACCTCTTTATTCCAACAAACAAAGACAGCACAAAACAGTAATCAGTTCTTCTTATTCTCCTCCTTAAATCGGGTAGGTGTCATTCCCTTGATCTGCTTAAAGGAAGTACTAAAATACCGAGGATAAGAAAAACCGACCTCATAGGATATTTCATTAATGTTCATATTAGTATTTGTAAGCAGAAAAACCGACTTCTCAATACGCAACCGATTAATATAATCATTAACTCCCAAACCGGTCAGGAACTTCACCTTATTATATAAAGAAGCTCTGCTCATAGCCAACTTGTCCGTCAGGAATTTAATAGAAAGTTCTCCACCCGCCATGTTCTCATGGATAAGCATATTGAGTTTATTGAGAAATTCTTCATCTTCCTTGCTGTTTTTCGCTTGAGTTTGTTGCCCAGTTTCCTCCAGTCGGCTATCATCCTCTTTTGATGAGATATCAGACAAAGGAGTTTCTGCACAGTTATCTTCTTCACCTCGCTGTTTTTCTTCTTTACTACTGAGCATATCGTTTAATACGGCTTGCAGGAAATAGTTTACATTACCTTTCATATTGCGTTCTTTCCGACGATAATGAATATAACCTATGCTTGCAGTCATAATAATAAACAACACAGCGGCTACACCAATAAACCAAACTGTTTTATACCAAGGAGGAGTGACGATAATATGTATCAATTGTTTAGACGGAGTTCGGTTTCCATTCTTTGTATTACACGAAACCCATATTGAATAATTGCCTGCCGACAAAGAAGACAAGTTCAACACCGGATCATAAGTTTCAATAGACTGCTTACCTCTGCCTTCAATAGTATATTGTAATAGGTATTTCTGAAACACATCTCTGTTCTTGATCCGGAAGTGAACAGAAAGAGAATTATAATTCCATGGTATTTTTATTGTATTTTCCTTTACCTTCTTCAAAGAAGGGCTACCATTAAAAAGAATTTCGGACAGATATATTTCCGGAATTTGAGTTTCGGTATAAGGAATATCCGTATTAATTTTAACTAATCCTTCTGAACCTCCTAAATAAATATAATCCCTATTGGATTGCTTTTGGTACGCAAACAAAATTTCGTTAGGCGGGAAACCATCCGAACTGTTCCAAAGAATAAATCTATTCTCTTTAATGATATAAGAATATAAATGATTTTGGGCACAAATCCATAAACGTCCTTTTCCGTCAGCAATAAGGTAAGAAATACCATTGAAAAGTCTGGTACGGATACGGTGATACTTTTGACTTTCCAGATCAAAAAATCCAAGTCCTTTGTTAGTGCTGGTCCATATCATACGATTGTTATCGTAAGACATGGAAGTAATAAGTTCATCTTTCTCCAACTCAAACAACAGCCGGATACTATCACTTTTCTGATCGACCCAAAAGGCCTGATGAGCACACTTTAACAGAGAAAACCTATCATTGGAGTATGACAGGCAAAGTGCATCATTGGAAAAATCATAATCACGGTCAGTTTGCATCCTCGAAAATGTATGGTCATGCGTGTGGTATACATAAGTGCCGCAACTGATTATGTATATCTTACCGTCCGCCACCTGATTAGCCAGAGGGAGATAACCGTAAAAACATTCTTTCTTATTAGTTTCTTCGTCAACGATAGTAAAAGGACGGTATTTATGTGTTTTCTTATTGAACAGGAAAATTCCTTTGGTATATAAAGACACCATTAACTCAGTCTCAGACACTTCGGCAATAGAAACAACTTTATCACCATAAGTAGAGGGGAAATGGATAAACTTGTCAGTAGACGGATCATACAGATTAATTCCTCCTCCATCCGTTCCAATCCATACTTTGCCGTCCTTTTCTTCATAAAGGCTAATCACAGATTGCTCGCTAAGGCCGTTGGTATTGTTCAAGATAGCTTCTTTATAAGTCTTTATATACGTTTCTTTAATACTGAATATCCCTCCACGCACACTTCCAGCCCATAAATTATCTTTCATGTCCTTGTACAACAAGGTTATGGAATTGACCGGTAAGGAAGAATAGTCCCCCACTATGTGTTGTAATTGCGAAAACTGAAAGGTTCGGGGAGTAAATAAATTGATTCCGCTCCCGTCTGTTGCCAGCCATATATTACCATTATATTCCACCATATCCAACACATAATTGTTTTTCAACCCGGAATTTTCTTTTGTGTAATGCTTCAGCATTTTTCCTGTCCGGTCATAACAGTAAAATCCATCTCCATAAAAAGCGGTATAAATGTGATGGTCTGCTGTTACGTATAACGATGTCAACAGATTCTGACTGCTTGGAATCAAAAGGGTGAATTGCCGGATGCGACAGTCATATAAATAGATTCCTTTCTTTCGGGTACCTATCAGAATCTTGCCATCTTCCAAATAAAGCATTTTCTGAATCCTATAATCCACCGGATTAATACCTTTGCCTTCTTCTTTTTCGATATGAATCGTTTTTAGTTCTTTGCTTTTGTAATCATAACAATGAATGGCATTCTCGCTACCAAACCACATACCACCTTCAACCCCCACAGATGAATAAATAATGGAGGAATTAACAGTGTTAAACTGGTCTTGTTCATCATCATACAGAGCTAGTCCCTTTGAAGTCGCTATCCAGAAATTCCCTAAAGAATCCTCTGTCAAATGATTAATATAGTTACTCGGAAGAGAATGAGGATCTCCCGAGTGATGAAGGTAAGTCTTTATCCCTTCCTGAGTATAGCTATTCAATCCGCTTTTGGTACCTATCCATAAAGTACCTTTATGGTCCAGTAAGATAGATTGGGCAGTGGATTGAGAAAGTCCTTGCTCTATGGAGAGTTGGGTGAATGAGTAATTAACGCAGTGTTCAGAAGAAAGCAGTTTTACCCCTGCCAGCAGAAATAATATTATGATTAAGGTACGGTACATTATAAATTCATTTTCTGCAAAAATACATTTTTTTCTCATCACTAAAAATCTGCACCTCATTTTTTCAGCAACTATCCATTAAAAAAGAGAGGCCTTTTCTAAAAAAAATCATCAAAAGCATCCTATTTAGACAAGATTTGACTCGAATTATACGATTCCTGAGTCATTTATAAAAGAAATAGAATACGTTTGCAATGTTAATTTTTAAAGTAAATTCTATGAACCAAAATTTAAGCGTATGAAAAAGGTTATACTTTTATTGTTATCAGCATGTAGCATATTTGCTTGCACTCATACTCCCAAATGGGAATTGGTGTGGGAAGACAACTTTGACGGTGCAGAGCCCGACACTAGTGTATGGAGCCGCATACCTCGCGGTAAACCTGATTGGCAAAACACCCAGTCTTTTGACGACCGTTGTTATGAAATGCGTAACGGCCTTTTAATCTTGAAAGGAATCGTCAATGACAATACAGAGGCAGACGCAGCCCAATACCTGACCGGAGGATTATGGACCAAAGACAAACGTGCTTTCCACGGAGGACGTATCGAAGTACGTGCCAGACTACACGGAGCAAAGGGAGCATGGCCTGCTATATGGACATTGCCTTATGAAACAGACAAATACTCATGGCCTATGGGAGGAGAAGTGGACATTATGGAACGTCTGAACCATGACTCTATTGTCTACCAAACCGTACACTCGCACTATACCTATACACTAGGAATAGAAAACAACCCGAAACACGGAAACACTATTCCCATTAATCCCGAAGACTTCAATGTATATGGAGTGGATTTTTGGCCGGACAGTCTTGTATTCCATGTCAACGGAAAACGAAACTTTGTTTATCCTCGAATTGAAACCGAACAAGAAGGACAGTTTCCTTTTAATATCCCGCAATATTTGCTAATCGATATGCAGTTAGGAGGAAGTTGGGTCGGTACGGTAGATCCGGCCGACTTACCCGTAGAGATGGAAGTAGACTGGGTACGCCATTACCAATGGAAATAAAACGATAAAAGTATTCTTAGTTACAAGAAAATAGATAATAAAGAACTTATTAACTTGCTTAAACTTTAAATTTATGAACGGACAAAAACAAAACTTTTTCCGCATTTTCTTAGCGGGCGTTCTTATACTGCTCTCTTTCGCAGTATATGCACAGGAAAACACAGTGACAGGTAAAGTGTACGATGTATCAGGCGAACCTATTATCGGAGCCAGTGTAGTGATTCAAGGTACGACACAAGGAACTATCACCGACATGGACGGTGCTTTTCAGTTGAAGGCACAACCTTCACAGACGTTGGTCGTTAGCTTCTTAGGATATAAGGATGTCATCCTCCCAATAGGAAACAAAAATAATTTTAAGGTTACTTTGGAAGAAGACTCCAAGAAACTCGACGAAGTGGTCGTGGTGGGATATGCCACCCAAAAGAAAGTGAATCTAACAGGTTCCGTGGCTTCTGTGTCATCCAAGGATATCCAGGACATCCCGGTAGCCAATACAGCTACTTTGTTGCAAGGTCGTCTTCCGGGTCTGGTACTGACTCAAAACGGTGCACAGGCCGGTAATGACAATCCGGAAATAAGAATCCGTGGTATCGGTACTTTTGGTAACAACAACCCGATGGTATTGATTGACGGCGTGGAAGGCAGTCTTTCACAAATTTCCGAAATCCCCTCTGCGGATATCGACAATATCTCTGTATTGAAAGACGCAGCATCTGCAGCTATCTATGGTGTACGTGCCGCCAATGGCGTTATCTTAATTACTACCAAACGAGGACAGGCCTCAAGTAGAGTGAAAGTATCCTACTCGGGAAGCTATACATTACAGACTCCGGGTATCGTTCCCGACTATGTAGACAGTTATAACTGGGCTCTTATGAAAAACGAAGTGAACCCTGACACTTTCTCACCGGAAGCTCTACAAAAACTGAAAGATGGTTCGGATCCCGAACATTATGCAAACACCAATTGGTTGGACGCCGTATTGCGCAATGCCAGTATGCACCAGCATCATTTGTCCGTATCAGGTGGTAGCGAAAATACGCACTTCATGGCCTCGGTAGCTTATTCAAACCAAGATGGTATCATGGTAAAAACAGGTGTAGAGCGTTTCTCTTTTCGTTCAAACCTTGACACCCGCTACAAACGTTTCACATTCGGGCTGAACTTGTCCGGTAACAAAAACAACGTGACGGCTCCCGCTGTTGCTCCTTCGGGCGAAGGCGGTATCATGCGTTTCGTATCTTGGTTCACTCGCCCCACCGTACCGGTGATGTACTCCAACGGACATTATGGCTATGTAGACGGTTCGTCAATGAGCGCCGAAATGGTGAAAAACCCTGTAGAGTTGATGTCCTTAGGACATCGCAGCAACGAATATTGGCGTTTCAACGGTAAGGCGTTTGCCGGTATTGAACTATGGGAAGGATTGAAGTTCCAAACAAGTCTTGCTTATGCTTTCGACCTGAATGCGACTAAGTCTTACACTCCCAAATCTCCTGCCCGCTATGATGCAGACGGCAACATTGTAAAGGCAGCAGGAGAGACTAATAAGGAAGAGGATTATTGGTACCGCAACGCAACATGGACAAATGAAAACTTGCTGACTTATAACAAGCAATTCGACAAACACAATATCAATGTACTGTTGGGGCATTCGGTCATCGGTTCACGTTTCTACAAAACAACAGCATCCATACAGGGTTTCCCAACCGAGAATATTTATGAGCTCAAAGGAGGTACAATCAATCCGGGAGCAACGGGGGAATCAGAAGAATATAAGCTCCAATCATTCTTCGGCCGTGTAAACTACAGTTATGATGACCGGTATTTATTCGAATTCAATATTCGTCATGACGGGTCCTCACGTATGCCCAAAGCCAATCGTTATGCCACATTCCCTTCATTGTCTGCAGGATGGGTATTCTCGAACGAAGGGTTTATGAAAGACTACAGAAACTTCTCTCTCGGAAAGTTACGTCTGTCATGGGGTAAATTAGGTAATCAGGAAATTGGTAACTACGCTTATGCAGCTACTTTGGGTGCAAGCGGAAATTACTTCTTCGACCAAGGTGCAGACAAGCAGGCAGGTATGGTACAGACATCCGTCCCCAATGAAAACATTAAATGGGAAACAACCCGCTCTGTAAACATAGCTCTCGACCTTGGATTCTTCAACAACAGAATACAAACCACCTTTGAATGGTTCGACAAGAAAACTTCCGATATCTTGATGCAACTGGCTATGCCCGGCATTTTCCTGGGTTCTCTCTCCGCTCCTTATCAGAATGTGGGTGCAGTCCGTAACCGCGGTTGGGAATGGACTGTAAATTACTCAGACAGTAGAGGTGACTGGGCTTGGAACGCCGGTTTCAACCTATCACGTGTAAAGAATGAAATCCTTGAAATGGGTGAATTGGAGGAAAAAATTGACGGCAATATAATCAACCGTATCGGCAACCCTATTGGCGCTTATTTCGGATATAAAGCAATAGGCATCTATCGTACGGAAGCCGACTTGCAACGTACCAACTCGAAGGGTGAAGTTATCAAACAAAACGGTGTGGCTCCCAAATTGGGCGATATCATGTACGCCGACCTTGATGACAACGGTAATATTACTCCTGAAGATCGCGATATTATAGGTAATCCATTCCCGAAATACTCTTATAGTTTCAACCTGGGCGCATCTTGGAAAAACTTCGATTTGTCTACTTTCTGGCAAGGGGTGGGAGGTATCTATCGTTACAGTTGGGAGACTTCTACCGACATTCGAGGCAACCTCACGAGCCGTTGGGTGAACCGTTATTCGGCTGACAACATAAATGCTCCCATGCCTGCACTAGGTAACACCATGAACGATTCTTATTCTTCATTCTGGCTTGAAAAATCAGATTACCTACGTCTGAAGAATCTGGAATTCGGCTATACTTTCCGCCAGGCCGAACTTGCCAAAGTTGGTATTTCCAGCATCCGTGTTTACTTTGCCGGAAGTAATCTATTGACGTTCACACCGTTGAAGAACTGGGATCCGGAAAAGTCATCGGGTGATACAAGAAATGACGTACATCCCAATATGCGTACTTATTCATTTGGATTAAACATTCAATTCTAATTACAAGGAGGACAAATATTATGATTAAGAATACAAAAAATATATGCAGAGTTTTACTATTATCCGGAATGTTATTATCTGCCAGCGCATGTTCGGACAGTTTTCTACAGACAGATTCTCCGAACCAGCCTTCCCAAACGACCTATTGGCAAACCGAATCGGATGCATTGATGGCACTGACCGCTTGCTACGACGCCATGCAAAGCCAAAACTTATATGACGACAACATTGACGGCTGGAAATTCGGATTTCTGGGACGCGAAACCAGCACAGACAATGGTGACCACACATGGGGTAACTGGATGCTAGGTAGTTCCATTTCACAATGTACCTCGGCTACCACCGATGAATGTTTTTCAATGTACTGGAACGCCAATTATGAAGTTATCAAGCGATGCAATATGTTAGTGGAAAACGTAGAACGCATACCAATGGAACAAGAAAAAATAGAAGCATACAAAGCTGAAGCAATAGCATTGCGCGCCCTGATGTATTGCAATCTGACTTCTGTTTTCCGCGATGTACCCTATCTGACAAAACCTCTCACTCTGTCAGAAGCCCAAGCACCCAAAACGGAGCGCAGCCAGATTATCTCTTCTTTGTTGGAAGATCTGAAAATATGGATTCCTAAGATCCCCGTGATAGGAAAAGCACAGACAGGACGTCTGACTCAAGAAGCGGCCTACGCTATTATGGGACGGATAGCCCTTTTCAACCAGCATTGGGACGAGGCTATAAATGCCTACAAAAACGTTGTTGGTAAAATACAACTTTTCAAATCGGGAGACGGCAGCGACCCGGCAGCTAACTTTGCAGACTTATTCAAGGAAGCCAATGAAACAGCTGGTGAAGTATTACTGAGTGTTCACTACAAAGGCCCGGGACTGGGTGAAGGTAATTGCTTTGGAGTTTGCTGGTCTGCTCCGATGAATGCCATCGAAGGATCAATGAATTTATGCGATGATTTTTATTGCACGGATGGATTACCTATTGACAAGTCTCCTTTATTTAAGGGTAGCCTTGACAAAGGAGCTCATACAAAAGAGAATCCGGATATGGGACGTTATGAGAACCGCGACCCTCGTATGAAGGCAACATTGATGCTTCCGGGAATGGAATGGAACGGAAAGTTGTACACTAACAACTTACCTGCCAGCTCCACATGCTGTATCCGTAAATGGTTTACTCCCGAAAATACGGCAAACGAATATGACGGTAGCTTAGATTTCTATGTCATCCGCTATGCAGAGGTACTATTGTCACTCTCTGAAGCTATGATTGAAAAAGGCGGTTACTCCCAAGCGGAAATTACCAAGTATATCAATGAAGTCCGCGACCGCGTAGGTATGCCTGCTGTAGAAGAGGTAGAAGGAACTAATCTGGAACAAGATGAACTACGCGCCATTGTACGCCATGAGCGCCGTGTGGAACTGGCCTTCGAAGATTTACGCTTTGCCGACCTTTATCGCTGGAAAGATTTTGAGAATGCTCAGAAACGTATGCAGGAAGACAAGTCATTCTATGGCTTCGGAGCAGTCGAACGCAATAATCTACGTGGAGCACAAGATTTGGTATGGCCTATTCCGCAAAGTGAGATTGATACAAACCCGATGTTGGAACAGCACAGCGAATGGAAATAGTACTGCCTGATTGCAGTATATAAGTAAAGAGTGAGCACGAAGCCGGAATAAATTATGGTTTCGTGCTTATTCTTTTTTTAATGCAGCCATTTACAATTTCTTTCTGTCACATACATAAAAACGGTACCCCGATTCACATCGCAGCACCGTCACAACACAAACACAAAATAAAACACGACAAAACTACTATGCAATCTACCTGTTATGCCGGGGAGGCATATTCACCGACTCATATATACTCGCATACCTACAAGTAGTCATCAGGCGATTTGCATATATAAAACATTCCTATTTCGGTTTTGTTCACGAAAAAGATGTTTTATATTTATTTTTTCTCTTTATAATCTTTCAGAAAGCCCTCCATTAGCCATTTTGCCAATGCTTGACGATTGGAATTTATCACCAGACGGCGCTGGTCAAAAGAATTTTGGATATTGCCCAGCTCCACGAAAACAGAAGCGGGAGTAGTATGCGAAAGCACATACAAATTGCGTCCGCTCACTGTTCCAGAGAATCCCCGGTTCGGCTGGTGCTTTCCGTACTTTGATTCGAATGTGTCTTTCATATTATTCGCCAAGCGCTTACTAACCGCTTTTTTGTTTGAATGATAGAAAAAAACATCAGTCTGCTTTCCCTTGCTACGGCTGTCTACATGGATGAAGATTGCCCGGCAGTAGGAATAATTCTTACGGTCTTTCTGGTAAAGGGCATTTATCTTGTTACAACGTTGCTGAAGACGTTGTACCTGATTCAACGGGATCGCATCGCCCATGCAAGTCTCCCGTTTGCTGTTCGACAGGTACGAATCGTCTCGAATACCGTCTTTGGCATCTTGAATGATGATATGAACTTCCGCCCCTTCCTGCATCAGGTTACGTGCCAGGCGAAGAGCGATGTCGTAAGCATATTCGTCTTCGTGAAGTTCGTGCTTCCCTACCCGTCCGATAGCTCCGGGATCGGGTCCGCCATGTCCGCTGACGACATAAAAGCAAGCACCTGCAAGGCGGTTGGAAGTGACTTTGACATTTGCCAGTTCCTTTCCGAACAAAGGTTCTTTGATAGTGGTTCCTATTTTAGTCGTTTTAGCTTTGGAAGACCTCTGCTGGGTTCCTGTACCTTTAGCTGTTGTATTTTTAGCCTCTGTATTCCCGGCAGAAGTTCCCGATGATTTCTTTACCGGCGGAATGACATAAGTCACGCCCACTTTCAGCACATTATTCTTTCCCAGTTTCTTCTTGTTCAGTTCGATAAAGTCATCGTAGTACTTCTTCGGAGAACGGTTGTGCCTCAACAGAAAAGACGAGATGCCTTCTCCCGACTTCGGAGTAGCCCTCTGCTGCGCCCAAAGTGCCGTACCCGAGAAAAGAAAAATTAAGAATAAAAGAATATAGAGTTTATTTTTCATATCTACACAATTATCTCCTTCACGTGAGTATCATTTCACTCATAAACAGGGCAAAAATACAATTATTTTCCCTACTTTTGCGCCATTAAAACATTTTTTGAAATAAATCATTAAAACCCGATAACATTATGGCAAAACAATTCAAGCCCGAAACCCTGTGCGTACAGGCAGGGTGGACGCCTAAAAAGGGCGAACCACGCGTATTGCCCATCTATCAAAGTACAACTTTCAAATACGATACCAGCGAGCAAATGGCACGTCTTTTCGATTTGGAAGACAGCGGTTATTTCTATACCCGCCTGCAGAACCCGACGAATGACGCTGTGGCCGCTAAGATTGCCGCCCTCGAAGGTGGTGTGGCCGCCATGCTGACTTCCAGCGGTCAGGCTGCCAACTTCTACGCTATCTTCAATATTTGCCAGGCAGGTGACCATTTCGTTTGTTCTTCCGCTATCTATGGTGGTACTTTCAACCTGTTCGGAGTGACAATGAAAAAACTCGGTATTGAGGTTACTTTCGTCAATCCGGATGCCGGCGAAGAAGAGATTTCCGCAGCTTTCCGTCCGAATACGAAAGCATTGTTCGGTGAAACAATTTCCAATCCTTCCCTCGAAGTGCTGGATATTGAGAAGTTTGCCCGTATCGCGCACAGCCACGGTGTCCCTTTGATTGTTGACAATACTTTCCCGACTCCGATTAACTGCCGCCCGTTCGAATGGGGAGCAGATATCGTTGTTCACTCCACTACCAAATATATGGACGGACACGCTACCAGCGTAGGCGGTTGTATCGTAGATAGCGGTAACTTCGACTGGGACGCTCATGCCGATAAATTCCCCGGACTTTGCACGCCGGACGAATCTTATCACGGGCTGACTTACACAAAAGCTTTCGGCAAAGGTGCTTATATCACTAAAGCCACTGCACAGTTAATGCGTGACCTCGGCAGCATCCAAAGCCCGCAAAACGCATTCTTACTGAACCTGGGACTTGAAACGCTTCACTTACGCATGCCTCAACATTGCGGCAACGCACAGAAAGTCGCCGAATATCTGTCCAAGAACGAGAAAGTAGCTTGGGTAAACTACTGCGGACTGCCGGATAATAAATATTACACTTTAGCACAGAAATATATGCCGAACGGTTCTTGCGGAGTTATCTCCTTCGGTCTGAAAGGCGGACGTGACGTATCTATCAAGTTTATGGATTCACTGGAATTCATAGCTATCGTCACTCACGTAGCAGATGCACGTAGCTGTGTGCTTCACCCGGCAAGCCATACTCACCGCCAGTTGTCGGACGAACAGCTTATGGAAGCAGGGGTACGCCCGGACTTGATTCGTCTGTCGGTAGGTATCGAAAATGCGGATGATATTATCGCAGATATCGAACAGGCGCTGAATGCATAAAAACTGATTATTACAGTATTACATCATAAAGAAGAGACTGGCTCAATTCCGTTTTGAGTTCAGTCTCTTTTTATTATCCTTACAATAAATTGCAATAAAATATGCCGTTCCAGTATGCTCTGACAAGGAAGTATTCTCACCCTTATGAGAAAAAATACTTATTACTATGAGAAAAAGTTCTCACTATGATGAGAATTTTTTCTCATCATAGTGAGAATACTTTGAGAAAAACCTTATCTCCTGTTTCGAATCTGAATCTCGGTGAAGCAGTTCGCCACTTGTTTATGATAAGTGTTACCGTTATTTCGACAAGCAGGAAATAAGTACTGCTCCGATCTACCGAAATGATGATACAGGGAATATATTCCACCTGTATCTCTTAGATCTTTTATCCGTGTCTCCTACATGAATCTCCGAACAGAAATTGTTAAAAAACATTATATTTCCGTATATACAAGGTCACAACTTACCTGTTTTTTTCCATAATTTTGCAAACCGAATTAGAAAAGCAAGTATCAAGATGAAACTAAAGTATTATCAAATTTCCATTCGCTACGAGAACAAAATGCATGACTTCCACGGTTGGGGTGTAGCAGTGCAGATTTGATTATTTCTATAAGAACTACTCGCCACGATGCGAAATGCCGGCTTCCCTTCTTTGGAGGCGGCATGATATAGGAACATATATTTATCATTATCAACTAAATTTCTTTTTTATTTTATGAGCAAAAAAAGATGGCTCATAGTACCGCTATGCGTAGTACTATGCAGTCAGGGTTCATTTGCCCAAACACTTACCAGGAAAGTTTTGGGCATTAACGAGATGTTCCGTCTGGCAGACGAGAACAGTCAGAGTATTCAAACGTATAAAACCGAGAAGGAAGTTACCGATGAGGCTTTGAAAGCTGCCAAGTCACAACGTTTGCCGGACATCAGCGCATCGCTCTCTTTCAGTTATTTGGGTGACGGGTATCTGTGGGACCGTGACTTCAAGAACGGGCAGAACATTCCAATGCCTCATTTTGGTAATAACTTTGCGCTGGAAGCACAACAGGTCATTTATGCAGGCGGTGCTATCAGCAGCAGTATTACTTTAGCAGAACTCAGTCAGCAAATGGCTGCGCTGGACTGGCAGAAGAACCGGCAGGAGATACGTTTTCTTCTGACCGGCTACTACCTGGATTTATATAAGTTGAATAACCAGGTACAAGTGTTGCAGAAGAACCTCGATTTGACAGAACAGGTGATTCGCAATATGGAAGCCCGACGCACACAAGGAACAGCTCTGAAAAATGACATCACCCGTTATGAGTTACAAAAAGAGACATTGAAACTGCAATTAGCCAAAGTACAGGATGCATGCAAAATAATGAATCACCAACTGGTGACTACGCTGCATCTTCCTGCCGGAACGGAAATCATCCCCGACTCCACCCTACTGGACGAAGAAGTGAAGGCTCTGGCGGAAAACGACTGGCAACTACTGGCTTCGCAGAGCAATGTCGGTTTGCAGCAAGCACAACTGGCAATGAAGATGAGCAAACAGAAAGTCAAACTGGAACGCTCGGAACTTCTTCCGAAAATAGCTCTCGTAGCCGGTGAGCATCTGGACGGGCCTATCACTATTGAAGTCCCCGTGCTGGATAATAACTTCAATTACTGGTATGTAGGGGTAGGAATCAAATACAATCTTTCATCACTGTTCAAGAACAACAAGAAAGTACGCCAGGCAAAACTGAATATGCGTAAGGCACAGGAAGAATATTCACTAGCGCAAGAACAGATAGAGAACGGCGTCCAAGCCAATTATGTCAATTTCCTGACCTCATTTACCGACCTTCGCACACAAGAGAAAAGCGTGGAGCTTGCCAATCAGAATTACGACGTAACCAGTAATCGCTATAAGAATGACCTTGCATTACTTACCGACATGCTCAATGCCAGCAACATGAAATTAAGCGCAGACCTCGGTCTGGTCAACGCACGTATCAACGTGGTTTACAGTTTCTATAAAATGAAATATATCACACATACCCTTTAATTGAAAATCAATTACTCATACCCTTTTAAATAGAACAGATTATGATAGCTAGAAAGACTCAAAAGATTATATACAACATTCTGATTCTTTGTTTTCTCATTGGTGGTGCCACTTATGTTTGTTCCCGGTTCATTCATTTGGGAAACATCGAATATACCGACAATGCACAGGTGAAACAACATATCACACCTATTAATACCCGTGTACCGGGATTTATCAAGAAGATATGCTTTGAAGAATATCAGCAGGTACGAAAAGGTGATACGCTCGTTATTATTGAAGATGCGGAATTCCGTCTTCGTGTAGCACAGGCGGAAGCGGATTTGGCCAATGCCACTGCGGGACGGCAGGCAACGACCATAGGCATTGCCACTACCCAAAACAACCTGAGCGTAAGTGACGCAAGTATTGAAGAAGTACGTGTACAAATGGAAAATGCCCAACGTGAACTGAACCGTTTTGAAAAGTTATTGCAGGAAGATGCTGTGACGAAGCAACAATATGATAATGTGCACACAGCTTATGAAACAGCCAAAGCCCGTTACGAACAGGTATCGCGTGCCAAACAATCTACGTCTTTAGTGAAAAGCGAACAGACACATCGCCTAGGACAGAACGAAGCAGGTGTCCGCCTGGCAGAAGCAGCTTTAGAGCTTGCCCGTCTGAATCTTTCCTATACGATTATCATCGCCCCGTGTGACGGTACCACAGGAAAGAAAGAGATTCTGGAGGGTCAATTGGTTCAACCGGGACAGACCATGGTGGATATTGTAGACAGCAGCGATTTGTGGGTAATCGCCAATTATCGTGAAACCCAGCTTTCCAATATCAGAGAAGGCGCAGATGTGGAAATGACAGCAGATGCAGTGCCGGGCGTCACTTTCAAAGGTATCGTCGAATCCATTTCCGATGCTACGGGAGCGGCTTTCTCAATGATTCCGCAGGACAATGCAACCGGGAACTTTGTAAAGGTAGAACAACGAATCCCCGTCCGCATCAGCCTGAAAGGAAACAAGCCGGAAGATTTAAAACGCTTGCGTGCCGGTTTCAATGTAGAATGTGAGGTGAAATATTAACGTATGGGAGCACCTGTTTTAAATGGCCCTTTCGTGATGCCCATGTTCCGTAGCTTCGTACCGCGGAAGATACAACCGTGGATTTATCTGTTCATTGCCGTTACTTTCCAACTTTCGGGCGGGGTCTATTTGGGAGCATTGAACCAGATGATCGGGGGAATGGCGTTGATGCGTGAGGATATATTGATGTGTATGTACGCCAATCTCGCAGGTATGGCTATCTACTTCCCCTTGCTGTTCCGCATGAAGTTCCGTTTTACAAATAAGACGTTGCTCACATCGGCTGCATTGGGGGTATTGGTCTGTAACCTGATTGCTCCGCATATTACTTTCCTTCCGCTATTGTGGTTGATATGTTTCATCGAAGGCATGTGCAAAATCCAGGGAACCTTTGAATGTATGTCCAACATTCAGTTGTGGATGACGCCCAAACGGGATTTTACCGTTTTCTTTCCCTGGCTTCACATCGTCGTCTTGGGAAGCATCCAGTTGTCCGACCTGATAACGACTTATCTGATGTATCATTATCACTGGACATATATGAATCTTTTCATTGCAGGATTGATGATAATAGTCCTGTTGATACAGACCATTTGCGTAAAGCATTTCCGGTTTATGCGCAAGTTTCCGTTGTTCGGCATTGACTGGCTGGGGGCAGCGTTATGGGCGGCATTGCTGGCCGAGATAGCTTTCCTCTTCAACTACGGTGACTGGTATGACTGGTGGAACAGTCCGGTTATCCGTCAGTTGTCGGTAGCTATCCTGATAACCCTGTTTTTTTGCATCTGGCGCATGCTGACTATCCGTCACCCGTTCTTAGAGCCTAAAATGTGGAGTTACCGCTACCTCTTACCTTTATTGGGACTAATCACACTAGTGGAAGCATTTCTGGCAACCGAGCATGTATTGGAAGAAGTTTTTTATGAGGAAGTGATGAAGTATGAGGAGCTGATAAGCGTGCAATTGGCGTGGTTTGCTATTATCGGTATAGTAATCGGCTGCGTATTCTCTTATTGGTGGATGCATATCAAACACTATAATTATGTACGTCTTATCATTGTCGGTTTCTTAGGGCTTATCGGTTATCTGATAGGGTTCTATCTGACAATCTCTACTGATATTCACATCTCACAGCTTTATCTTCCGACAATATGCCGAGGATTCGCCTATGCGGTATTAAGCGCCACCTTTATGGTCTGCCTGGAAGAAATCATGACTTTCCAACATTTTTTCCAATCGTTAAGTGTATTCAATATGCTTCACATGGTAGTCGGCGGTGTATTGGGTTGCGCGATCTATGCACAAGGACTGGCTTATTACGTTCCTGATAACCTGACACGCTACGGGGCGGCAATCGACCATGTATCATTCAGCAGCAGTCCGTTCAATCTCGGCCATTACATGGAAGAGTTTATCAGTCAGATGATGGAAGTGAGCATCAAGCAGATTTATGGCTGGGTGGCTTATGCCTGTATCTTCTTATTCCTGCTGTTACTGCTTTATGATTTCCCGGTGCGCCGTTCGTTGAAAAGCATGCCAAGCTGGAAAGAAGTGGCACGTGATGTAAAAAATACATTTTGGCGCACCACACATACACCATCCGAAAAAGAATAAGTAATAGAATTAGAAGCACGGCTGTTTAAGTATCAACCGTGCTTCTTTCAGAAACAGGACACAATTACAGTCAAATTACATATCGACTCATTATTTTAGTCATTTTGCTATAAAATTAATAGAAATTATCTCCGAAAGACGACAGATTCAAACTTTTATTCCTACATTTGCAGCCAAATGATAACTTATTAATAAAAATACAGATACCATGGCTAAAATAACCAAAGAAGCCGCTTTGCTCTATCACTCACAGGGCAAACCCGGTAAGATCGAGGTAGTTCCTACCAAACCTTACAGTACACAAACCGACTTATCACTTGCATACTCTCCCGGTGTGGCAGAGCCTTGTCTTGAAATAGAGAAGAATCCGCAAGATGCGTATAAATATACAGCTAAAGGCAATCTTGTTGCCGTTATCTCCAATGGTACAGCTGTGCTCGGACTGGGTGACATAGGCGCATTGAGCGGCAAACCCGTAATGGAAGGTAAAGGACTGCTTTTCAAAATTTATGCAGGTATCGACGTGTTCGATATTGAAGTGGATGAGAAAGATCCGGAAAAATTCATTGCAGCAGTGAAAGCTATCGCTCCTACTTTCGGCGGCATCAACCTGGAAGACATCAAAGCTCCCGAATGTTTCGAAATCGAACGCCGCCTGAAAGAAGAACTGGACATTCCCGTCATGCACGACGACCAGCACGGAACGGCTATCATCTCCAGTGCCGGGCTGGTGAATGCCCTGCAAGTGGCCGGAAAGAAAATCGAAGATGTAAAAATCGTCGTGAACGGTGCAGGTGCCTCTGCCGTATCTTGTACTAAATTATATGTATCACTGGGCGCACGTCTCGAAAACATCGTCATGCTGGACAGTAAAGGCGTAATCAGCAAGGCGCGTACCGACCTGAATGAACAGAAAAGATATTTTGCAACCGACCGCACAGATATCCATACATTGGAAGAAGCAA
>ENA-OPSK01001315-OPSK01001315.1-human-gut-metagenome-genome-assembly--contig:-NODE-1315-length-18989-cov-3.066441_pt1 | contig 18989 bp, 17 predicted proteins | sample MGYA00241807_ERZ501905 | MGnify/ENA primary metagenome ERZ501905 (study PRJEB25962, sample SAMEA2042111) | human gut metagenome | biome: human gut; feature: human-associated habitat; material: faeces...
CGGGAATAACTACTAACGAAATTGATCAAATTTGTGATAAAATAATTAGGGAACATGGTGCAACACCTTCCTTTCTACATCTTTATGGTTTTCCAAATAGTGTATGTACTTCAATTAATGAAGTTGTAGTACATGGAATACCTAGTAATAGAAAGCTAAAAGATGGAGATATTATTTCAGTTGATGTTGGAGCATGTTACAAAGGATATCATGGTGACAGTGCTTGGACTTATGCAGTAGGAAATGTAAGCAATGAAACAAAAAGACTTATGAATGTTTGTGAAGGTGCTTTATTTGCTGGATTAGAACAAGTAAAACCAGGAGTTAGACTTTCTGATATTTCACATGCAATTGAAGAATATCTTACTAAAAACGGATGTACTACTCCTCGTGATTATACTGGTCATGGGATTGGAACAAACGTTCACGAAGATCCCGCTGTTCCTAATTACGGAGCTCCTGGGAGAGGTCCTAGATTAAAAAAAGGTATGTGTTTGGCTATTGAACCAATGGCACATTTAGGAGCAAAAGAAACAGTTACTCTTGATGATGGGTGGACTGTTATTACAAAGGATCATTCGTTAGCTGCTCATTATGAACATACAATCGTCGTTACTGATGACGGTTATAGAATTCTTACAAAACTTTAATAAAAGGAGTTGAAGAACGATGGCAAAAAAAGATGACGTTATTGAAGTAGAAGCTACTGTTTTAGAAACATTACCAAATGCAATGTTTAAAGTGGCTTTAGAAAATGGAGTGGAAATTCTTGCTCACGTTTCTGGTAAAATCCGTATGCACTACATTCGCATTTTACCGGGGGATAGAGTTACCGTTGAAATATCTCCATATGATTTAACACGTGGGCGAATTACATTTAGACATAAATAAAAAATCTTCCAAAAGGAGGTAGACAGGATGAAGGTAAGACCATCTGTAAAACCAATGTGTGATAAATGCAGAGTAATTAAAAGAAAAGGGCGCGTAATGATTATTTGCGAAAACCCAAAACATAAACAAAGACAAGGTTAGTATTTAGGAGGAAACAAAATGGCTCGTATTGCAGGTGTAGATATCCCACGTGATAAACGTGTTGTTATCTCATTAACTTATGTATATGGTATCGGTAAATCTACAGCTAAAGAAATCTTAAAAGCTACTGGTATCAGTGAAGATGTAAGAGTTAAAGATTTAACTGAAGAAGAAGTTACAAAAATCAGAAAAGAAGTTGAAAAAATTAAAGTTGAAGGTGACTTACGTAGAGAAGTTCAATTAAACATCAAACGTTTAATGGAAATCGGAAGCTACAGAGGTATGCGTCACCGTAAAGGACTTCCTGTTCGTGGTCAAAAAACTAAAACTAATGCTAGAACTCGTAAGGGTAAAGCTAGACCAATCGCAGGAAAGAAAAAATAATAGGAGGTTGAAAGGAAATGGCTAGAGTAAAACAAACACGTGGTAAAAAACGTGTAAGAAAAAATATTGCAAAAGGTGTTGCACACGTTCATTCTACTTTCAATAATACTATTGTAACAATTACTGATGAACATGGTAATGTATTAACTTGGTCAAGTGCTGGAGCATTAGGTTTCAAAGGATCAAGAAAATCAACACCATTTGCTGCACAAATGGCATCAGAAGCTGCAGCTAAAGCTTCTATGGAACATGGAGTAAAAACTGTAGATGTAAATGTAAAAGGTCCAGGACCAGGACGTGAAGCAGCAGTTAGAGCTTTACAAGCTGCTGGATTAGAAGTTACAGCAATTAATGATGTAACACCAATTCCACATAACGGTTGTCGTCCACCAAAACGTCCTCGTGGATAGTATTATTGTAGTAAATTAGAATACAAAACATTCCTATAGAGGAGGGAACATATGCATAAATTCGAAAAAGCAAACTTTAATATAGATCATTATGACGAAACTGAAAATTATGGTAAGTTCGTCATTGAACCATTAGAAAGAGGATTTGGTATTACTTTAGGTAATGCCTTAAGAAGAGTATTACTTTCTTCTTTACCTGGTTCTGCTGTTTATGCAATCAAAGTTCAAGGAGCAATCCATGAATTTTCCGCAATTGATGGTGTCGTTGAAGATGTCACAGCAATGATTTTAAATATTAAGAAATTAGTTTTTGATGTAGACAGTGAAGACACTGCTACAATGATTATTGATGTAAAAGGTCCTGCTACTGTAACTGGTGCTGATATTCAATGTCCAGCTGAAGTCAAAATGATTTCAAATGACATGGTAATTGCACATGTTGCAGAAGGTGGTCACTTATATATGGAATTATTTGCTAAAAAAGATCGTGGATATGTATCTGCTGATCAAAATAAAGTAAATATTAACACTCTTGGTGTTATTCCAACAGATTCAATCTTTTCACCAATTGAAAAAGTTGCTTACTCTGTAGAACCAACTCGTGTTGGAGAAAGTGCTAAGTATGATCAATTAGTATTAGAAGTTGAAACTAATGGTTCGCTAAAACCATTTGAAGCTATTTCATTAGCAGCAAAAATTTTAGTTGAACATTTAAATATGTTTGTTGAATTAACTGATATGGCTATGAATATGGAAGTTATGTCTGAAACTCAAAATGATACTACAAATAAAGTATTAGATATGACTATCGAAGAATTAGATTTATCTGTTCGTTCATATAACTGTTTAAAGAGAGCTGGTATTCAAACAGTTCAAGATCTTGCTTCTAAATCAGAAGATGACATGATTAAAGTAAGAAACTTAGGTAAAAAATCATTAAAAGAAGTTAAAGAAAAATTAATTGAATTAGGTTTAGGATTTAAACCTATCGATTAATTCAGAATACTCGAAAAGGAGCGTTAATCTCATGGCTAAAAATAGAAAATTAGGACGCACTTCAGATATTAGAAAATCTATGTTACGTAGTTTAGCTACTGAAGTTATTGTATACGGAAAAGTTGAAACAACTGTAACAAGAGCTAAAGAAGTTCGTAGTGTTGTTGATGAATTAATTACTTTAGGTAAACGTGGAGACTTACATGCAAGAAGACAAGCTGCTGCAGATATGCACAAAGTTGTTGATGAAGCAACTGGAAAAACAGCTGTTCAAATCTTATTTGATGACGTTGCACCTAAATTCAAAGATGTTAATGGTGGATATACTACTATCTTAAAAACATATAACCGTAAAGGTGATAATGCACCAATGGCAATCTTATCATTAACTAAATAATGATGTTGGACTGAAGAAATTCAGTCCTTTTTTATTTGACTTGTTTCCTTATAAATTATAGAATGAACTAAACACGTTCATGAGGAGAAGACAATGGAAGAAATAATTAAGGTAGAAAATTTATGTTTTGAATACGAACCTGGATTACAAACAATAAACAATATTTCTTTTCAAATCCATAAAGGTGAATATGTAGCTATTTTAGGACATAATGGTAGTGGTAAAAGTACAATTGCTAAATTACTTATAGGATTATTAGAAAAAAAATTTGGTGAAATTTATATCGATGATTATCAATTAAATTTAGAAAATTTATATAAAATAAGAGAAAAAGTAGGAATTGTTTTTCAAAATCCAGATAATCAATTTATTGGTGCTACTGTTAGAGATGATATAGCTTTTGGACTAGAAAATATTTGTGTACCAAGAGAACAAATGGATGAACTTATTAATAGGTATTCTAAAGTAGTTAGAATGGAGAATTTTTTGGATCATGAACCAACTAAATTGTCCGGTGGTCAAAAACAAAGAGTTGCGATTGCAGGTATTTTAGCGATGAGTCCATCTATCATTATTTTAGATGAAGCAACAAGTATGTTGGATCCACGAGGTAGAAAAGAAATAAATGAATTAGTAAAAGAGTTAAAGAAACAAAATAATATGACAATCATTTCAATAACGCATGATATTGAAGAAGCAAAAAATGCTGACCGAGTTATTCTTTTAAATAAAGGAGAGATTGTAGATTGCGACAAACCTCAAAAAATATTAACAAATGAAAAATTATTAAAAGAATTAAAATTAGATATTCCTTTTTCATTAAAAATTGCTAGAAAATTACAAAAAAAAGGTTATCAAATTAAAGATACATTAGATGTAGAAGAATTGGAGAAACAACTATGTCAATTACATGCAAAAATTTAGATCATATATATGGATATAATACGCCTTTTGAATATTATGCACTTAAAAATGTGAATTTAAAAATAGAAAAGGGTTCATTTACAGCTATCATTGGACAAACAGGTAGTGGGAAATCGACACTTATCCAACATATAAATGCTTTATTATTACCAACAAGTGGAGAAATAAAAATAGATGATTATATTATTTCACAAAATAATAAGCCTCAAAATTTAAAAAGTCTTAGAAAAAAATCAGGTCTTGTTTTTCAATTTCCAGAATATCAATTGTTTGAAGAAACAATCGAAAGAGATATAATGTTTGGTCCAATGAATTTTGGAATTGACGAAAATAGTGCTAAAGAAATAGCTAAAAAATCTCTTGAAATGGTAGGTTTAGATGAAACTTATTTAGAAAAGTCCCCATTTGATTTATCAGGAGGTCAAAAACGTAGGGTAGCGATTGCTGGAATACTTGCTATGGATCCAGATATTCTTGTTTTAGATGAACCAACAGCTGGATTAGATCCATCAGGGATTAAAGAAATGATGGATTTATTTAAAAAAATTCATGAAATGGGTAAAACAGTAGTTTTAGTAACTCATGATATGAACCATGTTTTAGAATATTGTGACAATGTTGTTGTAATGAATGACGGACAAGTTGAAAAATCTGGGAAAGTAAAAGATATTTTTCTAGATAGTGATTATTTATTAAATTTAGGAATAGATTTACCTTTAATCACAAATCTTATTATTCAGTTAAATCTAAAAGGCTATCATCTAGATACATCTATCAATGATATTGATGATTTAGTTGAAGCGATTGGTGGTGAACTTCATGGATAATATGACTTTTGGTAAATATATACCGGGGAATTCAATAATTCATCGTTTAGATCCACGATTAAAAATATGTGCTGTTTTCATATTTTTAATTTCTGTTTTTTTTGATGCGGGATTTATAGGATACGGTATCTTAGCAATTTATGTTTTATTATGTTCTTTAGTTTCTAAAATTAAACTTTCTCATATTTTAAAAGCAATAAAACCGATGGTCTTTATGATGTTGTTTTTGATGATTTTTAATATATTTTTAATGAAAACAGGTGATGTTATAATAAAAATAGGAAGTATTAGTATCTACTCAGGTGCTTTAATACAAACTGCTTATATTTTTATAAGGCTTGTATTGATTATTACTTTAACAACATTAATGACTTCTACAACGAAGCCTTTAGAATTAACACTAGCTATTGAAAGTTTATTAAATCCATTAAAAAGATTTCATTTTCCAGTGCATGAACTTGCTATGATGATTTCAATTGCATTAAGATTTATACCTGATTTATTAGATGAAGCGAAAAGAATTATGAAAGCACAGGCTAGTAGAGGTGCGGATTTTAATGAGGGATCTTTCATGGAAAAAATAAAATCAATTATTTCATTAATTATTCCTTTATTTATTTCTGCTTTTCAAAGGGCAGAAGAACTTGCTAACGCTATGGAAAGTAGAAATTATAATCCAGAAGCAACACGTACAAAATACAAAGTTTTAACATGGACGCATTTAGATACGTTATCAATGTTAATAACATTAGGTGTATGTTGTTGTGTGATTATAATGAGTTTTATGTAATGAATAGAATAAAATGTATTGTAAGTTATGATGGTAGTAAATTTCACGGATTTCAAGTTCAAAATCAATTTAGAACAGTTCAAGGTGAAATTCAAAAAGCTATAAAAAATATTTGTAAAGATGAAAATATTGTTATTCATGCAAGTGGTCGAACAGACGCTAAAGTTCATGGTAGAAGACAAGTCTTTCACTTTGATACTTTAAGGGAAATGCCTGAAAAACAATGGAAAAGGGCTATTAATCACTTTTTACCTAATGATATTTATATTATTGATAGTTTCTTAGTTGATGAAAATTTTCATAGTCGTTATTCTGCTACTAAGAAAGAATATCATTATATGTTAAGTATGAATGATTATTCTCCATTCGAAACAAATTATATTTATCAATATGGAAAAGAATTAGATATAGAAGCAATGAGGAATGCTGCAAAAATTTTTATTGGTGAACACGATTTTGCATCCTTTTGTGCTGTTGATCAATATGGCAATACAATTAGAACACTTTATCAAATTGAAATTGAAAATAATCAAGGTATTATTACTTTTAAGCTTGTAGGTAATGGATTTAGAAGATATATGGTAAGACATTTAGTTGGTGGCTTGATTCAAGTAGGGGCACACAGAATTACTAAAGAATTTTTAGAAGAGTTACTAGAAAGTAAAGGACAAAAAAAGTGTTTATTTAAAGCTAAACCACAAGGACTATATTTACATGAAGTTTTTTATAAATAAAACAATATTTGCTATATTTCCCAGGAAATAGATTATAGTTCTTATAATCCGATATAATTAGAAACTTTTATAAAGATGATAATTAAAGGAAACTCATTGATTGATTTCCTTTTTTTGTTTTCATCAATAATCAAAAATGGTAAAATAAGAATATAAAGGAGAAAAAATAATGGCAAGAAAATGTATTGAAAAATATTTAGAAACCCATAAAAGCACATATATAGGAAGATACAGGTGTCATAGTGCAGTACAAACAAAAAAATTTGAACATAAATTTCATTATTATATTTTAGATATTCAATTTAAAGCAATCGATGTATTTGTTACTATAGATTATTCTGGAGATGAAATCGTACCAACATTTTCTGTTAATCTTCATGAACAAGAACAAGAATACATTATAAAAGATGCTTTAAATAAGATTCTTTATTTTAATCAATTTAAAACAATTTTACATTGTCATGTTTTTGAGCATTTTATTGAAACACATACAGTTAATACAATACTAGAACCTTTAGATTATCGAAATATTTTAGATTACTTAGAATATCATTCTGGTACAAACCAAGAAACTGTTGATGAATTTTATACATTTTTTAATCCATATTTAGATAGATTATTATATAATAAAAATTATAAAAAATTTATGGATTCAATAGCTCTTTTATTAGATAAAATTTTATATGAATATGAATGGGATGGAGTAAATGCAAAATATTTAGATACTGAATATCAATTTCATTTAGAATATTTTAAAGAGACCATAAAGAAAATGACAAATCATATAGATGGATTTTTTAAATCAACTAAAGATGAATTATTAGAAATCTTTGAGCGTTTATGTCAAATGCCAAGATTTACACTTTCAATTATAAAAGAATTTGGAAACCTTATTTTATTGAATGAAGAAGTTGCTGAAAGATTATTTAATCATTTTGAAAGATTAAATCCAGATCAGTTAGAAAATAATATTGTTATTTCATATCTCAAATCACTTTATAAAAATAATCATGAACAATATATCGATGCATGTGAAGATATTCTACGTTTTGTAATGAATGATGTGTTGACTTTTGCTAATCATGATTTACAAAAAGAAATAGGAAATAGAATTTTAGAAATAGAAGGATATGATTTACTTATCGATTTATTTTCAAAAGATTATAATACATTCTTATTTGTATGTTTTCCAATTTCAACATTTCCACCAGAATATAAAGAAATTATGCGTTTGGAATTAGAAAAAGCAATTCGTTTCTATGCAGCAAGGATGAATCATGATGAATATCGTCTTACTTCATTTGAACAGGTAGCTAATATTAATAGATTATTAATGGAAGAATATAAGGAGGAATATTCAAATGGTAAAGAATAATAAAACAGCAATTAAAGGATTATTAGTTTTAGGAGGTGTTTCTACTGCAGCAGCATCTGTTTACACATTATCCAAAAAATATGCAAAAAAATTATTATACAGACATCATAAACAAGAAGATAGACCAAGTATTTTAGAAACAAAATTCAATAGTCAAAATATTTATATAAAAAATGATCAAGATATTCAATTAAGAGGAATTTTGATTCCTAAAGAAAACCCTCAAATGACGGTTTTAATTTCACATCCATTTGGTTTACAGGCAAAAGATATGCAATTATATGTTCCATATTTTGAAGACCATTTGCCAGAAGCACAAATCTTATTAATAGATGCTTGTGCACATGGACAAAGTGATGGTTATATTAGAGGATTTGGAATCAAGGATGTCAATGATTTAGTATGTTGGAATAAGTACCTATTAGAAACTTATGGGAAAGATCATAAAATATTAATGTATGGTAAAGAACAAGGAGCAAATACAATTTTAAATGCTTCAGGTAGACATGTTTTAAAAAATGTTGAAGCTATTATTTCAGATGGGGCTTATACGTCACCATATGATATTATTGGATATCGTTTAGAAGCAGATTATAAGATTTCAAAATATCCAGCAATTTCAATTATTGCACACCATATTAAAAAAGCTGTGCATATTGATTTAAAAGAAAATACAACAAAATATGTTAGACACAATGATATACCTACATTGTATTTTCATGCAAAAGATGACGATTTTGTACCATTAAAGATGGTTTATCCGCTATATAATAAAAATAGAGGAGAAAAAGTATTGTTTGTCTTAAAAGATGAAAAATACTTATATGAACTTGTTGAAAACGATGACTTTAAACAAACATTAAGTCAGTTTATCAAAAAATATATGAAATAAGGAGAAAAAGAATGTATTTTAAAGAAACAAAAGGATTTCCTAAAGATTTTCTTTGGGGAAGTGCATCTGCTGCTTATCAAGTAGAAGGTGGCTGGGATGCAGATGGTAAAGGTGTTTCCAACTGGGACAAATTTGTAAGAATTCCAGGAAAGACTTTTAAAGCAACAACAGGTGATAAGGCCGTTGATCATTATCATCGTTACAAAGAAGATGTCAAGTTGATGGCAGAAATGGGATTGAAAACATATCGTTTTTCAATTGCTTGGACACGTATTTATCCAAATGGAAATGGTGAAGTCAATGAAAAAGGTTTAGAATTTTATGACAATCTTATCAATGAATTATTAAAATATGGAATTGAACCTATGGTTACAGTTTATCACTGGGATATGCCACAAGCTTTAGAAGACCAATATCATGGTTGGGAAAGCAGAAAAATTGTTGATGATTATGTAAATTATGCCACAACATTATTTAAAAGATATGGAGATCGTGTAAAATATTGGATTACAATGAATGAACAAAATATCTTTACAGGACATGGATGGTTAGAAGGAATGCATCCACCAGGAAAAGTAGATGATATGAAAACATTCTATCAAGTCAATCATCATGCCAATATTGCACATGCTAAAAGTGTTATAGCTTTAAAAGAACTTCATCCAGAAGCAAAAGTAGGGGCTTCATTTGCTTATAGTCCAAGTTATGCTTATGATCGTAAACCTGAAAATGCAATGGCTAAAGCGGACTATGATGATTTACAAAATTATTATTGGATGGATGCTTATGCTTATGGACGTTATCCACGTGCTGCTATTCAATATTTAAAATCATTAGGATGTGCTCCTATCTTCGAAGAAGGTGATGAAGCATTAATGAAAAAAGCAGCTTCACTTATTGATTTCATGGGTGTGAACTATTATCAAACATGTGTTGTTGAATATAATGATATTAATGGTGTTGGTAGTGATCATACAATGAATAACACTGGTAAAAAAGGTACCGCTAAAGTTCAAGGTGTACCTGGTCTTTATAAAAAACCACAAAATGAGTTTTTACCAACAACAGATTGGGATTGGACAATTGATCCAATGGGAATTAGAATGTGTTGTCGTGAAATTACTTCGCGTTATGATTTACCAATCGTTATTTCCGAAAATGGTTTAGGTGCATTTGATAAATTAGAAGACGGACAAATTCATGATCCATATCGTATTGATTATTTAAAACGTCATATCGAAGAACTTAAAAAAGCATGTGATGATGGTTGTCGTGTTCTTGCTTATTGTACATGGTCTTATACTGATTTATTAAGCTGGCTAAACGGATATCAAAAACGTTATGGTTTTGTTTATATTGATCGTGAAGAAGATGAAAATTCAGGTACTTTAAATAGATACAAAAAAGATTCATATTATTGGTATAAAAAAGTAATTGAAACAAATGGAGAAGAATTATAGGAAACAATGTTTCCTATTTTCTTTAGGAGGTTAAGGTGTATAACTTTGCAAGTGATTATTTAGAAGGAGCTCATTCACAAGTGATGGAAGCTTTAAATAAGACAAATTTTATTCAAACAGTAGGATATGGGGAAGATCAATATTGTCAAAAAGCTAAAGATAAAATAAAAGCTATATTAGAAAATGAAAATGTAGATATTCATTTTTTAGTAGGTGGTACACAGACAAATATGATTATGATTTCTTCAGCATTAAAAGATTATCAAGCTGTTATTGCTGTTGATAGTGGACATATCAATGTTCATGAAACAGGAGCTGTTGAATTTACCGGGCATAAGATTTTAACAAAGCCACATCAAGATGGAAAGATGATTCCTGAAATGATTGATGAAATCATGCGTGAACATCCTGATGAACATATGGTGCAACCTAAAATGGTATATATTTCACAAACAACAGAATATGGTACGTACTATACTTTAGAAGAATTAAAAGGCATTTATGAATGCTGTCAACAAAATAATTTATATTTATTTATAGATGGAGCAAGACTTGGAAGTGCACTTGTCTTGAAAGATGCACCAACTTTACAAGAGATGGCGCTTTATAGTGATGTTTTCTATATTGGTGGTACAAAAATGGGAGCCTTATTTGGTGAATGTTTAGTTATTATTAATGATGAATTAAAAACCGATTTTAGATATCATATTAAACAAAAAGGTGCCATGCTTGCTAAAGGAAGATTATTAGGAGTTCAATTTAATGCTTTATTTGAAAATGATTTATATCTAGAAATAGGAAAACATGAAAATGAATGTGCTGATATATTAAGAAAAGGATTCAAAGATAAAGGCTATAAGATGTATATTGAAAGTCCTTCTAATCAAATATTTCCAATCGTTGATCAACAAACGTTGGAAAAAATAAATAAAAATTATATAACAACGTATATGTTTAAAATAGATGACCAACATACATGTATACGTCTAGTTACATCATGGGCAACGTCCAAAGAAATATGTGAACAATTTATAGAAGAATTATAATTGATACATACTATCTTATTGTAAATAAATAGATAACGTAGTAGAATATGACTAGGATTTATTATCCTAAATTTCGAGAAATGGAGATAATAAAAATGAATAAAACTGAATTAGTAGAAGCTATTGCTTCAAGCACTGAATTAACAAAAACTGATGTAGATAAAGTAGTAACTGCTTTAGTTGAAGTTGTTACTGATGCTTTAGCTAAAGGAGATAAAGTTTCTTTAAAAGGTTTTGGTAATTTTGAAGTTCGTACTCGTAGTGAAAGAACAGGTAGAAACCCAAGAACTGGTGAAACAATGACAATTGCTGCAAGTAAAGCACCTGCATTTAAAGCAAGTTCTGCATTAAAAAAAGCTGTTAATAAATAATAATAGAAAACCGATGAGTTTGTTACTCATCGGTTTTTGCATCTTCAATTGTAATATTTAATTTATAATGATCTTTAATTTCTGGAATAGCCTGTAGATATGTGGTTAAGGTTTGTTCAGCTTTTGTTTTAGACTTTTCTAAAATACCATTAGAAATAGCTTCTTTTTCATTTTTTTTCTTTTCTTTAGTTGCAAAAGATTTATAATCGTTAATACTTATCTGATTAAAAATATTTGATGATTCATCATATACTTCAATAGATTTTTCATCAATTTCATGACTTAAAATTTTTGCTGCAGGTAAAGTAATATTTAATTGATCATTATCAATACTTATTTTAGCCTGTTTTAAATCAATCCCTGCTTTAATAGATCCATTATATGTAATAATAAAAGTTTTTTGTGTTAAAGGAATTTTCCAACCATTAAAAGATAATTTATTAGAAAATTTTCCTACCTTACTATAATCATATGAATAAAGTGCAAGCTCATTAATTTCAGTTAATTGATTTTTAATGGTTGTTGAAGTAATTTTATCATTGTTACTACCACTTGCATAATGAACACCTGCAAAAAAGATTGCAATAACTAAAACGATAATTGCTATAACACCACCAATAGCCTTTTTTGACTTTCCAAGAGTATCTAATATTTTCATGTCATCACCCACGAAGATTATATCATAATTTGTCGAAGTAAGATATTATAGGTATAAAAAAAGAATGATTTTAGAAATTATATCTAAAACCATTCTTTTTCTTATTTAATGATTTTACCGTAAACTTCTCTACCACAAGCTGCTGCATTACTTTCATCAGTATCAATATGCATAGCTGTTGCATATGAAGCGCTTACACGACAAACGACATCACCAAAGATCAAAGAACGTCCATCTGTATTAATTTCAACTTTAACGATTTCTTTATCTTTTACTCCAAATTTTTCAGCATCTTCAGGTGTTAAGTGAATATGTCTTTTTGCAGCAATCACGCCACAAGGAATTTCAACTTCTCCTGCAGGACCAACTAATTTACATCCAGCAGTTCCTTCGATATCTCCTGATTCTCTAATTAATGCTTGAACACCAATGCTTCTAGCGTCAGTTAAAGAAATTTCTACTTGAGTTTCTTTTCTTGTAGGTCCTAAAACAGACATATTTAATTCTCCTTTAGGTCCAATTACTTTTACTCTTTCAACACAAGCGAATTGACCAGGTTGAGATAAATCTTTTTTATTTGTTAATTGATGACCTTCACCAAATAAAGTTGCTAAATCTTTATCACTTAAGTGAATATGTCTAGCAGAAGTTTCGACAATAAACATACCTTCCATATTTTTCTCCTCTTTCCATATATTAATACTACATTTATTCTACTCTTTTTATCATTTAATGCCAATAAATAAAAAAAAAATAAAAAAATTTTTTCTCACTTTTGTAATAAATTTATTAATTTGCTAAAAAAAGATTATCAAACCATTGATAAAACATTAAAAAATGTATACAATCTAGCTATTTTTTAGGAAAATCATAAAAAAAACGCTAATCTTTACACATATTACTAAATGTGCTATTCTAACTGTACAAAAAAAGGAGGAACCTTTATGAACAAAGAAAATGTAGGTTTATATGATCAGTCATTTGAACATGATAACTGCGGAATAGGGGCCGTTGTTAATATCAAAGGATTAAAAACTTATAAAACAGTAGATGATGCTTTAAAAATCGTTGAACAATTAGAACATCGTGCTGGAAAGGATGCAGCAGGGGAAACTGGAGATGGTGTAGGAATCTTAACACAAATACCAGATGAATATTTTCAAAAGATTATTAAAGATTTTACATTACCTCAAAAAGGACATTATGGAGTTGGAATGTTCTTTATGCCTCAAGATGAAAAAGTACGTTTACGTGTCAAAAAAATGTTTGAAACAGTTGTTAAAAAAGAAGGATTAAAATTTTTAGGTTGGCGTGCTGTACCAACTGTACCTAGTGTTTTAGGGAAAAAAGCATTAGATGCCATGCCATATATTGTCCAAGCATTTATTAAAAAACCTCATGGCGTAAATTGTGGTTTAGATTTTGATAGAAAATTATATCAAGTGAGAAGAATTTTTGAACAAAGTCAATTTGAAGATACTTATGTATGTTCACTTTCAAGTCGTACAATTGTTTATAAAGGAATGTTCTTAGTACAACAACTTCGATTATTCTTTAAAGATTTACAAGATAAAAGTTATAAAAGTGCCATTGCTTTAGTTCATTCACGTTTTTCAACAAATACAATGCCATCATGGAAAAGAGCCCATCCTAATAGATTTATTGTTCACAATGGTGAAATCAATACAATTAAAGGGAATGCGAATAACATGCTCTGTCGAGAAGAAAACATGCAAACAGATGTTGTGGATACTTCAAAAGTATATCCTGTTGTTGATGTCAATGGTTCCGATTCAGCTATGTTAGATAATACATTGGAATTTTTAGTAATGTCAGGTATGGAACTTCCAAGAGCTGTCATGATGTGTATTCCAGAACCTTATGAAAATGATAAAAGCATGTCACAAGCAAAAAAAGATTTCTATGAATATAATGCTACACTTATGGAACCTTGGGATGGACCAGCTTCTATCTTATTTAGTGATGGAGACATCATGGGGGCTATCTTAGATAGAAATGGTTTAAGACCATCACGTTATTACATTACAAAAGATCATTATTTAGTATTATCTTCAGAAGTAGGATCATTAGATATTCCAGCTAAAGATATTGTTTTAAAAGAAAGACTAAGACCTGGAAAAATGTTATTAGTTGATACTGTTAAAGGTGAACTTATTGAAGATGATGTTTTAAAGGAAACGTATGCAACAAAACAACCTTATGGAGAATGGTTGGAAAGCAATTTAATTAATTTAAAAGATATGAGAATTCCTAGTATTAGAGTAGAAAGATACGAAGGAGAAGAATTAACTAAATTACAAAAGATTCATGGTTATAGTTACGAAGATACAAACTATATTAAAAACTTAGCTTTAACTGGTAATGAAAATATTGTGGCAATGGGAAATGATACACCAATTGCAGCTTTATCGACAAAACATCCACCATTATTTAATTACTTTAAACAATTGTTTGCACAAGTAACCAATCCACCAATCGATGCGATTCGTGAAGAAATCATTACTTCAACAAGTATTTGTATTGGTCGAGATGGAAATATGTTGGAAGATAAGCCAGAAAACTGTCATTTATTAAAAATCAATCACCCTATTTTAAGTAATACAGATATTTTAAAAATCAAAAACTTGAAAAAAGAAGGCTTTAAAGTAGGTGAAGTTAATATTACATATATTAAAAATACTTCATTAGAAAAAGCAATTGATCGTGTTTTTGTAGAAGTAGATAAACGTTATCATGAAGGATGTAATATTGTTATTTTATCAGATAGGGCAGTAGATGATAATCATTTACCAATTCCTTCATTATTAGCTGTTGGAGCTGTTAACTCTTATTTAGTAAGAACAAAAAAACGTAACAGTTTAGCTTTAATTCTTGAATCAGCTGAACCAAGAGAAGTACATCATTATGCGACATTACTTGGATATGGTGTTTCAGCTATCAATGGTTATTTAGCACAAGATACAATCTTTGATTTAATTGATCAAGGTTTATTAGATAAAGATTATTATGCAGCCGTTGATGATTATAATAGTGGTATTTTACATGGTATTGTTAAAATTGCTTCTAAAATGGGAATTAGTACAATTCAATCTTATCGTGGATCACAAAACTTTGAAGCAATCGGTTTATCAAGTGATTTAGTGAATAAATATTTTTCTAAAACAGTAAGTCGTATTGAAGGAAAAACAATTAAAGATATTGAAAAAGATGTCGAATATAGACATGATCAAGTATATGATCCACTTGGATTAGATGTAGACATTTCATTAAACAGCGCCGGTGATCATAAAGAAAGATCAGGAAAAGAAGAACATTTATATAATCCAGCAACGATTCATAAATTACAACAAGCAACACGTTTAGGTGACTATCAATTATTTAAAGAATATTCAAAAATGATTGATGAAGAAGGAGCACATTTAAACTTAAGAGGTTTAATGCAATTTAAAAAGACAAAATCAATTCCAATTGAAGAAGTTGAACCTGTGGAATCAATTGTTAGAAGATTTAAAACAGGTGCGATGTCTTATGGATCAATTTCAAAAGAAGCACATGAAACAATGGCGATTGCAATGAATAGATTACATGGTAAGTCTAACAGTGGTGAAGGTGGAGAAGATCCAGAAAGATTCGAAACACTTCCTAATGGTGATAGTAAATGTTCAGCTATTAAACAAGTTGCCTCAGGACGTTTTGGAGTAACAAGTGAATACTTATGTAGTGCCAATGAAATTCAAATTAAAATGGCACAAGGAGCAAAACCAGGAGAAGGTGGCCACTTACCAGGTGGTAAAGTTTATCCATGGATTGCTAAAACAAGACACTCTACACCAGGGGTTAGCTTAATTTCACCACCACCACATCATGATATTTATTCAATTGAAGACCTAGCACAATTGATTTATGACTTAAAGAACGCTAATAAAGAAGCACGTATTTCAGTTAAACTTGTATCAGAAGCTGGTGTTGGAACAGTTGCTGCCGGTGTTGCTAAAGCAGGTGCAGGTGTTATCCTTATTTCAGGATATGATGGAGGAACAGGGGCTGCTCCTAAAAACTCAGTTTATAATGCAGGTCTTCCATGGGAATTAGGTTTAGCAGAAGCTCATCAAACATTGATCATGAATGATTTAAGAAGCCGTGTTGTTATTGAAACAGATGGTAAACTCATGACAGGTAGAGATCTTGCAATTGCTACTTTACTTGGAGCAGAAGAATTTGGTTTTGCGACAGCACCACTTGTAACAATGGGATGCGTTATGATGAGAGTATGTAACTTAGATACATGTCCAGTAGGGGTTGCTACACAAAATCCTATTTTAAGAAAACGTTTTAAAGGTAAACCTGAATATGTTGAAAACTTTATGCGTTTTATCGCACAGGAACTCCGCGAATATATGGCAAAATTAGGTGTAAAGAGTGTAGATGAGCTGGTCGGAAGAACAGATTTACTGAGAAAAAGAACGGATCTTAGCGGAGTGGAGGCTAAAATTGATGTTAGCGCCATTCTTGGAGATTCCGGTGCGGTTTCAGCAGATTTCCACGATAAGAGCTATTATGATTTCAAGCTGGATGAGAAGAAAGATAAACTTCTGATGACAAAGAACCGCAAATTCATGGATGCAGTAATAAAGGGAGAACCGACAGTTGTAGGTGTAGATATAATAAATACGGACAGAGCATTTGGTACTCTTATCGGTTCTGAAATTACAAGACATCATCACGATGGTCTTAAAGCAGATACAATCACTGTAAACTGTAAAGGATCTGGAGGCCAGAGCTTCGGTGCATTTATCCCGGCAGGACTGACACTTAATCTGGTGGGAGACAGCAATGACTATTTTGGAAAAGGTCTCTCTGGAGGAAAACTTATAGTAAAAACTCCGGCTGATGCAGCATATAATCCTCAGGAAAATATTATTGTTGGAAATGTAGCTCTTTATGGAGCAACATCCGGTGAAGCTTACGTAGGTGGAATGGCAGGAGAAAGATTCTGTGTACGTAACTCAGGTGCCAAAACAGTAGTAGAAGGCGTAGGAGAACATGGTTGTGAATATATGACCGGTGGTGTCGCAGTGATCATTGGACCTACAGGAAAGAATTTTGCAGCAGGTATGAGCGGTGGAATCGCATATGTGTTGGATGAAAATAATTCGCTTTATAGAAACCTGAACAAAGAGATGGTTCTGATGGAAAGCATAGAGCATAAGTCTGACAGAGAAGAACTCAAAAAGCTTCTTGAAAATCATGCTAAATACACAGGTTCTGCAAAAGCAAAATTGATTTTAGATAACTTTGACGAATATCTTCCAAAATTTAAAAAAATCATTCCTTCCGATTACAAAAAAATCGTTCAGTACACAGAAGATTTTATCGAGCACGGAATGAGCATCAAAGAAGCACAGATAGAAGCTTTTTATAAAAGTCAGAAAGAAAATGCATAAGGAGGTGGAGACGATTATGGGAGAGACAGTTAGCGTAGAATTAAGAATACAGAATTTTGAAGAATTTCATAAGGGTCTTCCACAGGAAGAACAGATATGCGAAGCTAAAAGATGTATGTCATGCGGGATACCTTTTTGTCAGGCAGGAACAATGATAGCTGGAATGGCATCAGGATGCCCACTTCACAATCTGGTTCCAGAGACAAATGATCTGGTTAGTATGGGAAATCTTGAGCAGGCATATTATAGACTTAGCAAGACACATTGTTTTCCGGAATTTACATCAAGAGTGTGTCCTGCACTTTGTGAGGCGGCATGTACACAGGGCATATATGAACAGCCTGTTGCTACAAAAAGTAACGAGAGAGAGATTATAGATTATGCTTTCGAAAATGGACTGGTAGAAGAAAAGGAACCAGAGGTAAGAACTGGAAAGAAAATTGCAATAGTAGGCAGCGGACCTGCCGGACTGACAGCCGCACTGCTTTTAAATAGAAGAGGACATAGTGTCACAGTATACGAGAGAAAAGATCGTGTAGGTGGACTGCTTCGATATGGAATTCCGAATATGAAGCTTGATAAGAGAAGCATAGACAGACGTGTGCAGCTTATGGAGAATGCAGGAATAGAATTTAAATGCGGTGTAAATGTGGGTAAAGATATAAAAGGAAAGGATTTGGTAAAAGCCTATGACAGAGTTATACTCTGTTGTGGGGCATCCAATCCAAGAGATATCAATGCACCGGGAAGAGATGCGAAAGGCATTTATTTTGCAGTTGATTTTTTGTCAGAAGTAAGCAAAAAATTAATGGATAATGACTACGATGATGAAAAGGTAATAAAAGCAAAAGACTTTTCATTTGGCAGTTTAAAAGGAAAAAACGTTGTCGTAATCGGTGGCGGAGATACAGGAAATGACTGTGTCGGAACTGCTATAAGATTGGGTGCAAAAAATGTTACCCAGCTTGAGATGATGCCGGCGGCACCACTTAAAAGAGCAGAAAATAATCCATGGCCAGAGTGGCCGAAAGTCCTTAAGACTGATTATGGCCAGGAGGAAGCAATTTATAAATTCGGAAAAGATCCTAGAATTTTTAAAACAACGGTTACAGAATTTTTGAAAAATGCAAAAGGCGAGCTTTGTGCAGTAAAGACGGTAGAACTTGAGAACTTCAAGCCAGTTAAAGGAACCGAACATGAATTAAAGGCAGATATAGTTTTAATTGCA
>ENA-OPSK01001324-OPSK01001324.1-human-gut-metagenome-genome-assembly--contig:-NODE-1324-length-18899-cov-6.167427_pt1 | contig 18899 bp, 14 predicted proteins | sample MGYA00241807_ERZ501905 | MGnify/ENA primary metagenome ERZ501905 (study PRJEB25962, sample SAMEA2042111) | human gut metagenome | biome: human gut; feature: human-associated habitat; material: faeces...
CCCCCCGACAATAAAAAGAGTTTTAGCACGATCGCCTCTAAGGTGACCGGCGATTACGCCAGCAAGCGCCCGGCTCCCGAGGCCCGTAAGTTTACCTCCAAGGCGGTAGAGGAGCAACTGAAGGCTTCCAAGGCCCGTATCAAGGACCCGAAGCTGGCTTGGATGTTCGAGAACTGCTACCCGAATACCTTGGACACGACCTGTGAGTTCAAGATGGTAGACGGCAAGCCGGATACGTTCGTGATCACCGGAGATATTCACGCCATGTGGTTGCGTGACTCCTCGGCGCAGGTTTACCCCTTCGTCACCTTGGCGAAGAAGGATAAGGACTTGCGGCAAATGCTGGTCGGAGCTATCAATCGCCAGACCGCCTGCATCCTGATCGATCCCTACGCTAACGGCTTCAACGAAGGCCCTACCGGGAGCGAGTGGGAGAGCGACCGCACGGAGATGAAGAAAGAGCTTCACGAGCGTAAATGGGAGATCGACTCGCTTTGCTACCCGATCCGCTTGGCGTATCATTATTGGAAAGAGATTGGCGATACCTCCGTATTCGACAGCAAATGGGAGCAGGCAATGGAGGCCGTTTACCGTACCTTCCGTGAGCAACAGCGCAAGGATAGCCTCGGGCCGTACCGTTTCTCCCGTGTGACGGACCGCCAAGGTGATACCCTCTTGAACGATGGTTGGGGTAGCCCGGTGAACCCGGTGGGCCTAATCGTCTCTTCTTTCCGTCCTTCCGACGACGCTACGCTGTTCGGCTTCTTGGTACCATCGAACTTGTTCGCTATCACCTCGCTTCGCCAGGTGGCTGAGATTCTTCGTGTCGTAAGAAATAACACGGACTTGGCCGGCCGTTGCGAGGCGTTGGCGGGTGAGGTAGAGGAGGCCGTGAAGAAATACGCTATCGTGGAGCATCCGGAATTCGGTAAGGTATACGCCTTCGAGGTGGATGGTTACGGCAGCCGTGTTTTCATGGACGACGCTAACGTACCGAGCTTGCTGGCTTTGCCGTTCTTGGGTTGTGTGGACGTGAACGACCCGGTTTACCAGAATACCCGTCGCTTGGTGCTGAGCCCTTCCAACCCTTACTTCTTCAAGGGAAAGGCCGGCGAGGGCATCGGCGGTCCGCATATCGGTTTCAACTATATCTGGCCGATGAGCTTGATCATGCGTGCTACGACTTCCAACGACGAGAAGGAGATCCGGTATTGCATAGAGACGCTTCGTGATACGGACGGAGGCACGGGCTTCATGCACGAGTCTTTCCATAAGGACAATCCTTCCGATTACACCCGCTCGTGGTTCGCTTGGACGAATACTCTGTTTGGCGAGTTGATCGTGAAGCTGCAATCCGAAGGCAAGCTGAAAGACCTCCTCGGCTAATATCACCAAGGTTAATATCACCAATTGTAGAGACGGGACATGCCCCGTCTCTACAAGTCTGTAGCTGAGTGTATTTAGGCAAAATCAATCAAAACAACATAAATCTAAGCGGAATACATGAAAACAAATCAACTATTCATTCTGACAGGTCTGGCGGCGATAGCCTCCACCTCCTGTAGCCAAAAAGAGAATACGTCCGGGCAGCCCGCCAAGCCCATGAATATCCTTTACATCATGACGGACGATCACTCCTTCCAAACCATCAGCGCCTACGACAAGCGATACATCCAAACCCCCAACATCGACCGCATCGCAAACGAGGGCGTACGTTTCACCAATAGCTTCGTAGCCAACTCCATCAGTGGCCCCAGCCGTGCCTGCATGCTGACCGGCAAGCACAGCCACAAGAACGGCTTCATCGATAACGCCCATACCTTCGACGGCTCGCAGCAGACCTTCCCGAAGCTATTGCGTAAAGCTGGCTACCAAACCGCCATGATCGGCAAATGGCACCTCACCTCCGATCCCACCGGTTTCGATTACTGGAACATCCTCGTAGGCCAAGGCGATTACTATAACCCCATCTTCATCGATAACGGCGAGAAGCGTCAGATCGAAGGGTACGCCACGAACATCACGACCGATCTGGCTCTTGATTGGCTGGACAATAAACGAGACAAGAGCAAGCCTTTCTGCCTCCTGCTGCACCATAAGGCCCCGCACCGTACTTGGATGCCCGATACCTGCGACCTGCGTCTTTACGATGATGTGACCTTCCCGCTGCCCGAGAACTTCTACGACGATTACGCCGGCCGCATCGCCGCCTCGGAGCAGGAGATGAGCATCATCAAGGATATGGATATCGTATACGACTTGAAAATGGCCGATAAGGAGAACGAGATCCATTCCTCCAACGCCGATCTGGAGAAGTACGGCCGTGAGCTTTATAACCGCATGAATCCGGACCAGAAAGCCGCTTGGGACGCCTATTACGATCCGATCATCCAAGACTTCAAGGCGAAGAAACGCACGGGTAAGGAGCTGGCTGAGTGGAAATACCAGCGTTATATGCACGATTACCTTCGGGTGATCCATTCCGTGGATCGGAACATCGGTATCGTGCTCGATTATCTGGAGAAGAACGATTTGCTGGATAACACGTTGATCGTCTACACCTCCGACCAAGGATTCTACATGGGCGAGCATGGCTGGTTCGACAAGCGCTTCATGTATGAGGAATCCTTCCGCACCCCGTTGCTGATGCGTCTGCCGGGTGGCAAGAAGGGTGATATCCCGCAGCTCGTGCAGAATATTGATTACGCCCCCACTTTTTTGGAACTGGCCGGAGCCCCCATCCCAGCCGACATCCAAGGCGAGTCCTTGCTTCCCTTGCTGAAAGGCGAGCGGCCGGAGAACTGGCGTAACTCCCTTTACTATCATTACTACGAGTATCCCGCCGAGCATTCCGTGAAGCGTCATTACGGCGTACGTGACGATCGTTATAAATTGATCCATTTCTACAACGACATCGACGTATGGGAGCTTTACGACCTCCAAGAAGATCCCCACGAGATGAATAACCTTTACGGTAAGCCCAGTTACGAGGCAGTGATGAAACGCATGCGAGACGAGCTTTATAAGCTGCAAAAACAATATGATGACCCTGTGGGAATACGCTTCAATGTGTCGGACTGATGAGAGCGGACATTCGTGTTCTGTTATCAGATTTTTTAATTAGTTGTGGATTAAGGTGCATAAAGGACTTGGAACTTGGGGGATGAGAAGTTGAGTCTTTGCGCTTGATGACTTAGCTCTTTGCGTTCTTTGATTTAAGTCATTGGCTTGAAGGAATTAAGTCTATCGTATGGCTCTTCTTTGCTTATGCGTGTATCGAATTAAAAAATGACTATAGGCAGGTTTCAAGTTTCAAGGTTTCATGAAACCTTTTTCTTCACACACACGGTGCGTACATTATATAGGTTTCAAATAAATCCCTTTATGTTTGTTATGCGGGATGGATAGCCTCGAAGAACTTGCGTAGCCACGACATGATGTTTTTACCCGAGGCGGACGGAGCGATCATGAGGAACTGTATTATATGTACTTGTGCGTGTGTGAGGAAAAGGGGTTCGTGAAACCTTGAAACTTGAAACCTATTTCCACGCCCGCCAGCTTGGCCAAGTGGAAAGCGGTGCCCAGATGGACATTCTGGTTTCCGGTGCGCAAGGCACTGGAGAAAAGCTTGTTGGCGTGTAGGGCGTTGAACTTGGACGATGGCTCGCAGAGACTGATGAAGTCGCTACGTCCTGCCTCCCCGCAATCGGTGGCGATGGCGAAAGCCAATTGTACATACTCGGCGTAAGTGGGGGCGATGTCGGCATGGGCCGCCCGTACGGCTTCTACTAGTTTGGAAAGATCGTTGTTCATGGTATGAATATTTTAGCGTTAGAATCGTGAGACAAGAAACAGCAGCGGGCGATATCCTTGCCACAGGTATCCACCTCACCCTTGAAGGTGTCGGCATACAGGAGCTGTATGTAACTCATGGCCCATCGAACGGTCTCGTCTCCGGGTATGAAAAGTTTCACTCCCAGTCCTCCGGGGCTGACAAAGGCGAGGCGGGTCCCGAGATAGGGGTCCTCGAAGAGGTGGTCCCGGAGTTGTTCCGCCTCCTCGAGAGAGGCGAGATGGTCGATATCGACCACTACCAACCCCGAGGCGGAGATGAGAGCGTCGCTCTTACGACGGGAAAAAACGCCGTGGGGCGTTACGAACGGCAGTTGTCGCTGTTTGAGTTGGCGGTATTCCGCTACCCTGCCTTCCCTGATGAAGGCGCGTAATTCGTTGGTAACCGTTTCGAGAGATTTATCCTCGGTGATCCATCGGTACACTTCCCGTAGTGTACAGTTCCCGGTAGGAAGCGTGTTGGTGATGGGAGGAAGAAAGTAAGACATTTGTTGGTCCATATCAATAGGATTTCAGATTAATTTTCTAAAGCTATTGCTAATAATTGATTCTGCGTTTCAGCCTATAGGCTGAAATATCGGATGATTGTTTAATAAAAATTAGCATAGTATGAAGGAAAATTTAGATTTGAACCAAATTTTATTTGATGAGTTAGTGGAATTTCCACGTAAGCGGTTAGGAATCTCTATCCGTGAGTTTTGTGCGGAGGCCCACGTAGGCACCGCCACCTACAGCAAAGCGAAAAAAAAAGAGTATCAATCCCCAGAGTCTGACCCGCTTGGTACAAGAACTATGCGTAGAGATGGATGAACCGGAGTTCATGGGGTATGGGGCCGGGGCGCTCAAGGAGGTGTATAGGGCAATGAGGCGTGGAATAGAAAAATAGAGGGTTGAAAATTGATCGTTTAGGGAAATAACGTTATATTTGTCTTGACGAACCAATAAACAGAGACGAAGATGGAAGGGCGGCGATTATATCCGATAGGGATACAGACATTCTCCAAATTGAGAGAGGGGAATTATGTGTATGTAGATAAGACGGAATTGGTCTACCGAATGACACACGGCGCGTCTGGTTATATATTCTTGAGCCGTCCCCGCCGTTTCGGGAAGTCGTTGCTTACTTCTACGCTCCATAGTTATTTCGAGGGGCGAAAGGATTTGTTTGAGGGTTTGGCTATCGAGTGTCTGGAGAAGGAGTGGACAAGCTATCCGGTGCTTCATTTCGACATGAGCACGGCAAAGCATATGGACAAGGATCGGCTTCTGAGTGAGTTGGAGAGGAAATTGTATGGTTACGAGCAGATATACGGACGTGATGAGAGCGCTATTTATACGAACCAACGTCTGGAAAGTCTCATCAAACGTGCCTACGCCCAGACCGGTCAAAAGGTGGTTGTCTTGATCGACGAGTACGACGCTCCCTTGCTGGACGTGGTGCATGAGGAGAAAGAGCTGCCGAAGCTTCGCGACGTGATGCGTAACTTCTATAGTCCGCTGAAAGCCTGCGATCCTTATTTGCGTTTTGTTTTCTTGACCGGAATTACCAAGTTCTCCCAATTGAGCATCTTCAGTGAGTTGAACAATATAAAGAACATCAGCATGCTCCCGGAGTACGCCGCCCTCTGTGGCATCACGGAGGAGGAGATGCGTGAGCAGATGGGCGAGGGTATCGGTCGTTTGGCCGACAACCTCGGCGTTTCTCCGGAGGGTGCCTTGGGTGCCTTGAAATCGAATTATGACGGTTACCATTTCACGTGGCCGTCGCCCGATATATACAACCCGTTCAGCCTGTTGAACGCCTTGGCCGACAGTAAACTAAATTCCTATTGGTTCGGTAGCGGTACGCCCACCTATTTGATCGAGATGCTGAACAAGTATCACGTGAAACCCCAGCAAATAGGCGCACGCAAGGTTTTGGCAGAGTCGTTTGACGCACCCACGGAACGGATGGTCGATATTACGCCATTGCTCTATCAGAGCGGTTACATCACGATAAAGGATTATTCCTCGCTCACGAATTTGTACACGCTCGACATCCCAAACAAGGAGGTACGTATGGGATTGATGAAGAGTTTATTGCCTAATTATTTGCATCAATACACAGCGGATGGACTTACTACGGTAGCCCTTCTTTTCGAGGCGATCTCTGGAGAGCGGATGGACGATGCCCTGCGTTTATTGCAGACCTTCCTGTCCACCATCCCCCAATGTGACAATACGGATTACGAGGGCCATTACCAGTCCTTGCTTTACACGATCTTCAGCCTGCTAGGAATGTATGTGGACGTGGAAGTCCGTACCCCGAAAGGCCGTGTGGATATGGTGATGCGCACACCGACAACACTCTATGTCGTGGAATTGAAGTTAAACAGGACTGCGGATATAGCCCTTGAGCAAATCAATTTGCGCAATTACCCGGAGCGCTTCGCTCTTTGTGGGTTGCCGATCGTAAAGGTTGGGATTAATTTTGATAGTGAGCGGCATACGTTGGGGGATTGGGTTATTGAATGAAGGATCCTGTACATTAAAAGAATATCCATGCCTATTAAAATGCTTGGAACAATTATTGTGAACGACAAATACGGAAGGTCGTAACATGTAGAAATAACAGCGTCTTTGTTTGTGGTTAGAGTCTAGTGTAAGATTTGCTCGTATGATGTCTATCTTCGCAAATATTAAGTAATACAATCTTGCCCCAATAGAATACTCTTAGTGATATATTCTGTTGTATTAAGAATACAACAAAGGATCAATTTGTCAATCTTTCATCACATAAATGGCAACCTCTTGCTGCATATAAGATGATATAAATGGAAATGATTTTTTTAATAGTAAAAGCTTTTATTTTAGGCATTAACGGGTCTAAAATGACTGCTTACCTTAAAAACAAAAAGCTCGAGTTTCTATCTTGCCGATATAGAGTGTGGTGGAAGGAATTGAGTGTTTACAATTTATTTTATGTTATTCAACTCATTAGGATTTGCGATTTATTTACCGATAGTATTTATTCTCTATTGGTTTGTATTTAGAAAATTACGCTGGCAGAATCTGTTTCTTTTAGTAGCCAGTTATGTGTTTTATGGTTGGTGGAATGCACGATTTTTGATTCTCATTGCTTTAACCTCTTTTTTTAGTTACGTAAGTGGCTTGTTAATAGATGGCTGTAGATTTGATGGAGGCAGAAAACGGCAAAAACTAATTAGTGCATTGAATATAGTATTGAATCTCTCCATACTTGGAGTATTCAAGTATTATAACTTCTTTGTTGAAAACTTAGCGGCTTTATTTCATTCCATAGGATTGCAGGCCGATTGGGTAACATTGAATATTTTGCTTCCTGTCGGAATTAGTTTCTATACTTTTCAAGCTTTAAGTTATAGCATTGATGTTTATCAAAAGAAAATACCAGCCTGCAAAGATATTGTATCATTCTTTGCTTATATTAGTTTTTTCCCGCAGTTGGTAGCAGGGCCTATTGAACGCGCCACCAATCTATTGCCGCAATTCTATGAAACAAGAAAGTTCGATTATGCTAAGGCTGTAGATGGATGCAGACAAATATTATGGGGATTTTTTAAGAAGATGGTTGTAGCTGACAATTGTGCCAGTGTAGTAAATACGATATGGGGAAATTATGAAAATGAAAATCCATTTACCTTATTACTAGGAGGTTTTTTCTTTACCTTTCAGATATATGGTGATTTTTCTGGATATTCAGATATTGCTATTGGTACAGCTCGTTTATTTGGATTCAATTTGATGAGAAACTTTAATTTCCCGTATTTCTCTAGAGATATCGCGGAATTCTGGCGACGTTGGCATATATCACTCACCACTTGGTTCCGTGATTATATCTACATTCCCTTGGGAGGTAGTCGTTGCTCACAGGCTAAAGTGATGAGAAATACCATGATTATTTTTTTGGTAAGTGGTTTTTGGCATGGTGCTAATTGGACTTTTATTGTGTGGGGAGCCTATCACGCATTTCTGTTCTTTCCACTTATGATGCTAAAGATGAATCGGAAATATACAGATGTGGTAGCTAAAGGAAGAATTATTCCCAGCATAAAGGAGTTTGTTCAGATGAGCATTACGTTTATGTTGGCATTGATTGGATGGATTATTTTTAGGGCAGATAATATAGGTTCGGCACTGGATTATATAGCAAGAATGTGTTCAGGATCTATTTTGGATGTAAACATAGTGTATGGAAAGAAAGCATTGCTTTACATATTTCTGTTGCTAGTAGTGGAATGGTTACAAAGAGATAAACAGCATGGTTTGCAGATAAGTGAAAATGGCTTATTAAAGTACAGTACTGTTCGTTGGACTGTTTATGTGACAATTGCTCTTTTCACCATATTATTAGCAGGTACACAAGCAGAATTTATTTATTTCCAATTTTAAGATTATGAAGACATTTATTATTAAAATAATCTCTATATCTTTTATACTCATTGTGTTACTTCTAGGAACAGTATTGCTCCCTATTGATGAGGATGATTACCTACAAGCATACAACAAGAAATGTGAACTATTAGAACAGACCCCTTCCCCTCGGATCATATTTGTAGGTGGTAGTAATTTAGCTTTTAGTCTAAATAGTACACTTATACAAGATTCTTTGCACTTGCCGGTAGTCAATTATGGACTTCATGCTGGTATAGGGCTGAAATTTATGATAGATGATATTATGGGATATGTACGTAAAGGAGATATCTTAGTAATCGCACCTGAATATTCCCACTTCTATAAATCAGGAGGATATGGTGATCTAGGGACATTTTCTTTACTCATGGCAGTTTCAAATTGGAAGAAAATCCATTTATTAGATTGTCAGCAAAAACTTAATATCATAAAAGGTCTTCCTGAAATATGGAAGCACGCTAAATGGATGCAAGTCGCAAAAAATCTACATGAATATAGGGCTTCTGGCTTTAATGAACTTGGAGATGAAACTCGTCATAGGAAATTAGGCAATAAAAGTCTTTTAAATTATAGCACGATAGAAGGAGAATTAGATCCGTATTTCACGGATTATTTTGTTCAAGCAGTTAAAAGTCTTCAAAAGAAATGCACGGTATACATTATGCCTCCGGTTATCACTAAAGTTGCTTATAAAGCTTATGAGGAAAAAATAAAAAAATTAGACGCATACTTAAAATCGAATGATATACCATTTTTAGTAGCGCCTGAAAAACATGCGTTAGATATTAAATGCGCTTATGATACTCATTATCACATGAATGAAGAAGGAACAAACATCTTTTCTTTAGCAGTCATAGATGAAATAAAAGAAAAGCGTAATGAATCTGAATAATAAGTACTCAATTTAGTCTTCTTTATATTATTGAGATAATGACTGGAAACCTGTATACTGATAGTCTGGTATACGGTGTGGAGATAGCATGAACTTGTCATAGTCAATGCAAATAAGGGTAGTGTGGGTATCGACATGGTATCGAATACTAATCTTTCTTTTAATTTAAAACTTGTTTTTTAAGAACTTATGTATAACAATCTCCCAAAGAGTATGTGGAACGCTTAATATTTATGTATAAAATGAGCATAAAAGATTTTTTGAGGCCAACATTAGGAAAGTGGACTCGTCCTCTAAGAAAGTATTGTAGGCAATGTATTAATGAATCTATTTACGATAGACAGAATAAACACTTCTTTCAAAAGATAGATCAGACTAAAGGGAAAAAGCATATTTTCTACCTCGGTATAACGGAACATTCCAATCTAGGGGATTTTGGACAGTATTATTGTATTGATCGTTGGATAAGAACATACTGTTCGGAATATGTATTACTAAAAATTGGTGTTAATGCTATCATTCAACCCAAGTTCCATTTTTTTGAGAAGTTAAGTAAATGTATAACTAATGACGATGTTATATTATTCCAAAGTGGTTATACCACACAGGATCTGGGAGGTTTCCATAATGAAATGCATATTCGGGTTGCAGAGACCATGCCAAATGCTAATATATTAATGATGCCACAGACGATATACTTTCGTGAGGAAAAAAATCGTCAGCGAACAGCAAAAGCGCTTAACCAATGTAATAATATGTTGTTTTTTGCTCGTGATTTTGTATCTTTTGAAGATGCGATAAAAATGCTGCCAGACGTTCGTACAATGCTATATCCAGATATTGTAACTTCTCTTATTGGTGGCAGAGAATTTCATCATAAACGGGATAGGATTTATCTCTGTCGACGTAATGATGGAGAGAAATTTTATTCAGAGGAGGAGCTTCTGGTCTTGAGGGATAATCTTTCGAAATTGCTTCCTGTTGATATGGGGGATACACAAAGTCTAGCGTCTTACAAAAAAATACGTAAGAATCTGAAAAAATATATTGATGCTGAAATAGAAAAATATTCTTTTTATAAAGTGACAATTACTGACCGTTATCATGGAACTATTTTTTCCTTATGTGCAGGAACTCCTGTCATTATATTGAAAACTACAGATCATAAAGTGACAACTGGTGCTGATTGGTTTAAGGGTGTATTTGAAGATGGATTTGTTCAAGTATCCGATTCCCTCGACGACGCTTACGACAAAGCACTGGCAATAACCAAAAAAGATATGCCTATCAAATTACCAGCATATTTTGACGAGAAATATTATGGAAAGGCTCTTCGTGCACTTTTTGATGAAATGTTTGCAAGATAACCTATATGGGTGTAATATCAGAAAATAATAAACGTATCGTTAAGAATACTTTGTTACTCTATGTGCGTATGATCTTTACAATGGTAGTGTCATTGTACCCCAGCCGCATTGTATTGGCTACGCTTGGTATAGACGATTATGGAATTTACAATGTTGTGGGGGGGGTAGTTGCTATGTTCAGTGTACTTTCAGGATCACTAAGTTCTGCTATTAGTAGATTTATAACGTTTGAACTTGGGCATGGTGACAGTAAAAGAATGAAGCTAATTTTTAGTACCTCCATTATTATACAAATAGTCATGGCATTCGTTGTTCTCTTGGTTGCGGAGATTGCAGGCGTATGGTTCATCAATGAAAAAATGAATATTCCCAATGACAGACTGTTTGCAGCCAACTGGGTGTTGCAATGCTCCATTCTTACATTTATAATAAATCTTATCAGTGTTCCTTATAACGCCACTATTATAGCACATGAGAAGATGTCTGCATTTGCTTATGTTTCCATACTAGAGGTCATACTGAAACTTCTTATTGTGTACTTGCTTTATATGTCTTCTTATGATAGACTAATCGTTTATGCCCTTCTTTTGATGTTAGTGGCTTTAGTTATTCGTGTGGTTTATGGTATCTATTGCAAAAAACATTTTGCAGAAGCCTCTTATTCACTGATTTGGGACAGAAATGTATTCAATGAAATGTTGAGGTTTGCTGGTTGGAATTTTTTGGGGAACACCAGCTATATTCTTAATACGCAAGGTGTAAATATGCTTATCAATCTATATTTCGGAGTTGCGCTGAATGCCGCACGTGGAATCGCTGTACAAGTGGATGGGGCTGTGATGAGTTTCGTAAACAATTTCACGGTGGCTCTCAATCCTCAAATAACTAAATCTTATGCTTCGGGTGACTATCAATATATGTATAAGTTAATAAATCAAGGGACGAAATTTTCATTTTTTATTATGTACTTTTTTATTGTCCCGTTTGTGTTGGAAACTGAAACTATTTTAATTATATGGTTAAAAGAAGTTCCCGAACAAAGTGCGATATTTCTCAGATTAGTCTTATTTGCTTCACTTGTGAGCGTTTCTGGTAACGAATTATACTATGGAATTATCTCTACTGGGAAGATAAAAAATTATCAATTGATGGTTTCTCTCGTTGGAGTAATGGTATTTCCTCTTACTTGGATAGCATATCAATTAGGTGCTAGAGCCTCCAGTGCTTATTTATTTTTTATAGTCATCTATTTATCATTAAATATCATCCGTTTGAATTTTCTGAAAAAACTCATTTATTTTCCTGTCAAGGAGTTTCTGTGTGAAGTGGTGAAGCCTATCAGCATTGTTGCAGTGTCGGCATTCGTACTTCCCGGGGGAGTAGTGTACCTTATGCCCCCCTCTTTGCCCCGTCTGTTTTTTGTTTTTATAATAAGCTTTATTTCTACTGGAAGTATCATCTACCGATGGGGGCTGACAGGAAGCGAACGATATTTCATTGTGATAAAAAGCCGAGAACTTGTCAAAAAAATTGCAAATAGATAATATGAGAATTAAAAAGATTTTAAAACAAGGGCTTAAGTTTATATTTGGTAAGCGTTCGATACAGCTTACGGCTCAAATTACACAGTTGGGGCCTTCAGAACTACTTAAAGGTAGAGCTGCTTTGATAACTGGTGGAACAAGTGGTATCGGATATGCTATTGCCGATGCCATGCTTAGGGCTGGTGCCGCTGCCGTTGTAATTACTGGGCGTACCGAAGAACGATGTAAGAAAGCTGTTAACCAGTTACTGGCTGTATCAGCTGACCGTCAAGGTAGAATCTTTTTTCAGGTATTGGATAATCGCAGAGTGGATACTTTTGAAACAAGTTTCTTAGAGATTCAAAATAGGCTTTCTGTGTGTGGTGATAAAAATCTTAAGATAAGTATTTTATGTAATAATGCAGGTATACAAGGTTCTCAATTTGGTTTTGCGAAAGAAGAGGATTATGACAATGTGATGGATACTAATCTCAAAGGTGTCTTTTTCTTCTCACAGTTAGTGGGCAGATATATGGTAGATAATAATATTGAAGGAAACATATTGAATATTGCTTCCGCATCGAGTCTACGTCCTGCTGCGAGTGTATATACTCTAAGTAAAGTTGGTATAAAGGAATTTACATTAGGAATGGCTAAATCATTGATACCTCACGGTGTTGTCGTAAATGGATTAGCACCTGGACCAACTGCTACACCTATGTTGATAAAAGGGGAAAAACCGAATCTTGCTATCGATCATAATCCCCTCGGTCGCTTTGCCTTACCGGAGGAAATAGCAAATATGGCCGTAATACTTACGTCTAATATGGGACGCACGATAGTGGGAAGTATTGTGTATATGACAGGTGGAAGTGGTACAATAACCTTTGAGGATGTGCAATACCCTTTTTAACAATTCTAAATTGCGCTAATAACAAAAATGTAAGAAGATGATGCAAATGCGTTATTATACAGATGAGAAAAATCTACAGATTATCATGGCCTTATTGAAAGCCTATAATATAAGAAAAATCATAACAAGTCCAGGTACTACTAACCATACGCTGGTTGCCAGTATGCAGAACGACGAATGGTTTGAAATGTATTCGTCCGTGGACGAGCGGTCGGCAGCCTATATGGCTTGTGGCTTATGCGCAGAAAGTGGTGAGCCAGTTGTGATTACCTGCACAGAAGCCACGGCTTCCCGTAATTATATGCCGGGATTGACCGAGGCATATTATCGCAAGTTACCTGTTTTGGCCATAACCACAACACATGGAGCAGATAAAGTCGGACAGCATTTGGCTCAAGTTATTGACCATTCTACATTACCCAATGATATAGCCATGTACCATGCTTACATACCCTCTTGTCATTCTTCCAAAGATGAAACTCTGACGGCATTTAAGGTGAATGAGGCACTATTGGAATTAAGCCATCGTGGTGGCGGACCTGTCTATCTGAATGTGGAGTCTGTTGCTAGTCGCAACTATTTGGTCAAAGAGCTACCTGCTGTACGCAAATTAGAGCGTTATACCTATAGTGATAAACTTCCAGAATTACCATCAGGGAAAATAGGTATTTTTGTGGGTTCACATAAAAAATGGAGTGAATCTGAAATTTTGGCCATTGAAAGATTCTGTGAAGTAAATAATGCTGTCGTATTCTGTGATCATACGAGTGGATACCACGGTAAATATCATGTAACTTATTCATTAGTAGCTAGTCAGGATTTGTATCAGTCTGATTTATGTAAGCTGAGACTGTTGATTCATATTGGTGAGGTGTCTGGTGACTATTTTTCTGCAGGCATCGGTGGTAGTGCCCATGAAGTTTGGCGAGTGAGTGAAGACGGCAAACTCCGTGATCCGTGGAATAAACTGCATTGTGTCTTTGAAATGGGTGAGCAAGCGTTTTTTAACGCATATTCAGAAAACCAGAAAGCTGTTTCGATACATATTATAGATCAGTATAAAGCTGAGTATAACCAATTTATAAACAAATTTCCGGAGCTACCATTCACAAAGGTGTGGATTGCCTCTCAAATGATCCCTAAACTTCCGGTCAACTCCTATATCCATTTTAGTGTCCTCGGCTCGTTACGTGCAGGCAACTTCTTCGAGTTGCCTGATAACGTGCGGTCAAACTGTAATGTAGGTGGTTTTGGCATAGATGGTGCGACCTCTACTCTGATCGGTGCTTCTTTGGCAAATCCAAATAAACTTCATTTTCTAATGACAGGAGATTTGGCTTTCTTTTATGATCTCAATGCAATCGGAAATAGGCATGTCGGAAAGAATGTCCGGATATTGCTAATCAATAACGGAGACGGAACAGAATTTCGGATGTATTGGCATCCTATTTCCGCTTTTACTAAAGAAGATGCAGATCGATATATGGCAGCAGGTGGACATTATGGAAATAAGTCAGTGAGTTTTGTCAAACATATGGCTGAGGATTTGGGCTTTGAATATCTGACTGCATCTTGCAAAGATGAATTTTTGCAATCTTATGAACATTTCCTAAATTCTGATGTGGCAGACAAGCCTATGCTTTTTGAAGTTTTCACTGATAGTGAAGAAGAAAATTTTGCTGTACATACAGCGAGAAATCTTGTGGCTGACAAGAAACTCCTATTAAAGAACAAGTTGGTAAACACTCTCAAGAAGGCTGCTGGTGAACAAATCATAGAAGGGATTAAGAAGATTATCAAATAGGATTACATAAATAATCATAAATGAGCTAGAGAATAATATTCAAGTAATAAAACTGTCTTTAATGAAAATACTTTGGATAACAAACATCTTATTTCCTGAGGCAGAACAACTGCTTGTAGGAAATGGTGAATTGAAATCTTCAGGCGGTTGGATGTTGGGAGCTGCAAACGCACTCCTTCAAAAGGAAGATATAAAACTAATCGTATCTTGTGTTTCAAATAAGGTTTCTACGCTTTCTAAATTGGAGGGAAAACAGATTACCTATTATGTGCTTCCCATGGGAAGGAGCAATCAAAAAGTCAATCTTGCTTATATGTCTTTATGGAAGCAGGTACAGCAAGAAGTGCGACCGGACTTGGTGCATATTCATGGTACGGAGTGTTCACATGGGCATGCGTATATGAAGGCGTGCTCATGCGATAATGTTGTCATATCTATTCAAGGATTGACTTCTTCCTCCTCCTACTATTATTACTATGGGATGACCAAATGGGATGTATATAAGAATTTTACATTCAAAGATCTGATTAGGGGAACGGTTATCCATGAGCAAAAGCAGTTCAAGAAACGGGGAGAATATGAAAAAGATATGATCCGAATGGCAAAACATATCATCGGCCGGACGTCTTGGGATAGAGCTAGAACATGGGCGATTAATCCTAATGCACAATATCATTTTTGTAACGAGATCTTGCGACCTGTATTTTACGATGGTTCTTCATGGGATTATATGTATTGTAGCAAGCATTCAATTTTCTTAAGTCAGGCTCATTATCCTCTTAAGGGATTACATCAGGTCTTAAAAGCCATGCCTATCATTCTTAGACATTATCCAGATGCTATGATTCGTATCGCAGGATGGGACATTACTCGTAATGAGACACTTTCTCAAAAGATCCGTCTCTCTGGTTATGGTTCTTATATCAAACGGCTAATTATGAAATTGAACCTTCAAGATAAGGTACAGTTTACAGGTAATTTGAATGCAGAGGAGATGAAACAGGAATATTTAAAGAGTAACGTTTTTATCTGCCCTTCAAGTATCGAAAACAGTCCTAATTCATTAGGTGAAGCTCAGATTCTTGGTGTTCCTTGCATAGCAAGTTATGTGGGTGGCATCGCTGATATGATGATAGGAAATGAAGGCAATCTTTATCGATTCGAGGAGATTGAGATGCTGGCCGAAAAGGTTTGTAATGTGTTTGAGGCAAAAGATAAACAAATGGATATGAAGGCAGTTGCAGCTGAAAGACATAATAGCAAAGTGAATTGCGATACGCTTTATAATATATATAAACAGATAGCTGAATAACAATGTATATTGTCATTTTTACCTCATTCATAGCTTTATTACTAACCTTTTTAGAATCTAAGAGAATCATGCCTAATGGCATGAGGTGGGGATTTGTATTGGTCACTTTCCTTGGTTGTATTCATTATGACTATGGAAATGACTATATGAATTATATGAATGACTATAAAATGGATACGAAATATCCATTTGATTTGATTGGTATCGTCACAGATGAGTATATTAAAGAACCGGGCTGGGTCTTGTTGTCATATCTTTTCAAACCTATCGGGGGCTTTTTTATGATGGTAGCCGCACTCAATATTTTTCAGAATATAATTGTATATAAAACCATTAAGAAATATGTTGAGAAGAATTGGTGGCTAATGGCAGTATTTACCTATTTGTTTAGTACGTGTTTGTATCTACTGAATTTTTCCATGATGCGCCAAGGATTAGTCGTTTGCGTATTTCTTTGGTCTTGGCAATGGATAGTAGAAAAGAAGTGGATTAAGACCATTGTAGTGTTGTTTGTATGTGCAAATATACATAAATCAGCATTGGTCTTGCTTCCATTTGCTTTTTGGGGATTTATTCCCATGAAAAATGGTAAGCTTCTCGTATTAAGTATAATTGTTGCGTTTGCTTCTTTATGGATGATGTCTTCATTGATGAGTGAAATTTTATTGTCATTAATGGTTATAGAAGAAGTTGCTGATTATGCAATGAAGTATGGAAATAGTACAGAAGTAGAAACTTTTAGAATGGGTTATTTGCTTGGTTTAATTCCTTTTTTTTTAGCTCTAAGATATTTGTTTTTTGATAAATCAGAAGATGGACAAGGACGTAAGTCTTTGGTTACTTTATCTGTTGTTCCATTTCTGATTAATCCGTTTTCTTCGGTTATCCCGTTGATATCACGAGTTGCGTATTATTTTATCGCATATCAAATCTTAGCATATCCTATAATATATAAATATGTAAATTGCTATTTTTTACGATATGTATTTCTTTTTATATATGTTTTGTTAATGCTATATACTTATTTTGGCTTCTTTGGTAGTCCTATCTGGATAGGTAAGTATACAATATTTAAAACTATTTTTTCTCAGATATTCTAATTAAGTTGTAGATTATGAATGTTGTAATTTTAACAGATACATATTATCCAAATATGTCAGCAACTTCAGCCTGTATAGATAAGTATATACAAATATTAAAGAATAAACATTCTATTGATATTGTTTGTCCATTGAGTCAGGTTCATTTTGCACCGTTAAATGATCCTAAGATTAAACTGCATTTTATTTTTTCACGAATGTGGAAATGGAGGATGTTATGTGAAGAAAATATACGAAATGGACGTAAAGTGAGGCTTAATAAAATGATTGTTAATTTGTTTAGAATTAGGACTTTGTTGTTGTCGCCAATCAGTTATCCTACAATTGAGAATTGGAAAATGAATCCATTTTATCATGAACTGGAAAAAATTGATCAAGATAAAACGATTGATGTGATTATTAGTGTGGTTAATCCCATTTGTTCTGTTTTTGCATCCCAAAGATTTAAGCTTAAGCATCCTAAAGTAAAATGGATTACTTTTATAACAGATCCATTTACGTATCATCCTGCTAAATATGAGTATGTTTTTTTTTCAAAGAGAAGAAAAATTCGTAATTATGAAAATGAAAAATCTGTGTATGATACTGCTGACTTTAATATGTTTACAGAAGAGCTTTACCATTTGGCTTTGAATGACTTCTCTCAACCGAAGGAGAAAACTTTTGTGATGAAATATATTCTTATTCCCTTATCTAAATCTGTTGTTCAGCAAATCGTAGATGAAGGAAAATGTAGATTGGTTTATGCGGGGGCGTTGTATGCAGATAGAAGAAATCCGGAGCGTGCATTATCAGTCTTATCTCAAATTGATGATATTTATGTCGATTTTTATATTGGTTATAGCAATTGTAATAGTATTGTGGATAAGTATTTATCTGAAGTCATTAAAAGCTATCCAGCTGTTAACAGGAGTCGATATAATGAACTTGTCTCTGATGAATATGATGTCTTGATAAATATCGGTAATAATTTTAGTTTACAGATTCCCAGTAAGATGTTGGAGTTATTATCTACAGGTCGCCCAATCATTAATTTCTATCAATTGAAAGACGTTCATTATGAAATGATAGAGAAATATCCCTTAGGGATTAATATTGGTCCTGATGATGCGGATGCGGTAGAGCGGGTGAGTGAGTTCTGTAAACAAATGAAAGGAAAGAGATTATCTTTTGAAGAGGTAGAAGCACTCTTCCGGAAAATACGATGGATAGTCAATTGGCTTTATTGGAAAAATTAATAGAAGCTTAGCTTTCATATTTTGTTAATCATGAAAAATATAGCAGTCATTTTTGCGGGGGGATCCGGTGTAAGAATGAATACTAGGTCTAAACCTAAACAATTTCTGGAGTTAAGGGGTAAACCTATTATCATTTATACGCTTGAACTTTTTGACAATCACCCTTTGATTGATGGTATTGTAGTGGTATGCCTTGAATCGTGGATTCCTTTTTTGAAAAAAATGTTGAAGAAGTTTGAGATCAACAAGGTGGTTAAAATTGTGTCAGGAGGTGATTCTGGGCAGGATTCTATCTATAGAGGTCTTTGTGCCGTGGAGGATTATTGCAAAGATAAGGGTGAGGAGAATGCCGTGGTGCTTATTCATGATGGGGTCCGGCCTTTGATCGTGGATGAGACAATTACACGGAATATTGAAAAAGTACATGAAAAAGGAAGTGCCATAACTGTCGTACCTGCCATAGAAAC
>ENA-OPSK01001330-OPSK01001330.1-human-gut-metagenome-genome-assembly--contig:-NODE-1330-length-18834-cov-3.001065_pt1 | contig 18834 bp, 13 predicted proteins | sample MGYA00241807_ERZ501905 | MGnify/ENA primary metagenome ERZ501905 (study PRJEB25962, sample SAMEA2042111) | human gut metagenome | biome: human gut; feature: human-associated habitat; material: faeces...
GTAGTTATCTGCTTCTCCGTCTTCACCCGGCATGCTGCGGCGTTTACGGCTGGCAACGTGCACGTGTTGCAGATATTCGCCTGCAGAAAGGAAAGCTCCCATGTCGGAAGTCTCTTCCCAAGTCATGTGCCAGAAGTCACCCATACAGCGTACACCCGGATTGTTGATGTCGCGGCAGATGGAAGCTGCATCCGCTACCTGACGAAGATAGAATGCTTCTTTCCTGTTGAGCGGTTCAAAGATAACTGTAGTCCCGTGCTCTTTTGCAAAGTTACCCATTTCATTGAATTGTTCGCATAAGAAATCCCGCGTTTCCTGCGTATGAGGCATAGCCGGTTTTTGACCGTTGAAAGCCGGGACGATGATCACACCCGTAGAACCCAGTTCGCCTGCAGGAGCAATGATCTCTTTCATCGTGTCCATGCACTGCTTGCGGATAGCCGGATCTGTCGAGAGGATGAACCCCTGGAAACCAGCACAGATGGCGCTCACTTTGATGTTGCGTCCGTTTAGTGCTTCCTTGATCTCTTTTACACGATCTTTCAGGCCACGTCCGCCCGGTTCGAAACCAACGACACCTAACTTTTCCATCAAGTCAAATTTCTCGTTGAGATTAGCTCCCGGTGCAATCCCTTCCTGAAAGGATATCTTCAACTCGGCTTTGCTGTTTGGACATGATCCCTTTTCTGCCGGACAACCTTCTGTAGAAGCAGCCTTGCCGCCACAGGCAGCAAAAGCTGAACTACCGGCTGCAACAGCCGCGCCTGCCAGAGTTGCTCTTAAAAAGTTTCTTCTGTTCAGTGCCATATTTTATTTTTTCTTTTCATCACGAGGTTTTCCTGGAACCGGAACTGTAAATCCACTCATATCCATCTTGCCTAAGTTCAGGTCTTTCGGAGTATAATCCAGAGGAGAAGCAGTCATTGCATCCCATGTCGTTTCTGCACCGGTGTATGCTGATTCACGTCCCATGATAGCAGCCATGTTGGCAACAGCTGTTTCTGAAGCCTGTTCGATAGGTTTGCCGCCACGGATGCAGTTTACCCAGTTTACATGTTCCAATACATATGGATTTGTCTGTGTATGTGCGTTCTTTTCTGCTTCACCATCGTATTTCCAGATGACGTTACCTGCATTGTCCTTGATTTCCATTTCAGCACTGTTCCAAGAACCTTTTGTTCCTTGGATAAATTCGCTGACGTTAGTGGCACAACCGTCAATCTGGCGGCACATACTATGCAAGTGGATGCCGTTTTCCATTGTGAAATCGATGCTGAAGTTATCATACTGGTCGCCCGTGATACGGCGTTGGCGAGAACCGAAACCGACAGCTTTAACCGGTTTCAAGCCGCTGAACCATGTGAATACATCGATGTTGTGCACATGCTGTTCCACGATATGGTCTCCGGATAACCATTTCCAGTTTACCCAGTCCTTGATCATGTATTCGCAATCGTTCCAGTCTTTCTGACGTTCGCGGAACCACAACATGCTCTGATTCCAGTAAACTACACCACCCGTAATTTCACCGATAGCACCTTCCATGATCTTCTTGTAAGATTCGACATAGTTGCGCTGGTGATGACGCTGTGTACCTGTTACGACACATAGATTCTTTGCCTGAGCCTGTTTGGCGGTTGCCATAATCGTACGATAGCCTACCGGGTCGACACAAATCGGTTTTTCCAGGAAACAATGTTTGCCTTTTTCAACCGCATATTGGAAATGTACCGGACGGAATACGGGAGGAGTTGCAATAATGACAACATCGACACCGCTATCGATCAATTGTTTGTATGCATCCAGACCAACGAAACGTTTGTCTTCAGGAATATTACATCCTTTTTCTTTCAGCTTGTCGGCCAAAGCGTCTACACGTTCTTTGAATGTATCGGCAACGGCAACGACTGTCACGCCGTTTGCAGCATCCAAGAAGTTTTCTGCTGCACCGGAACCGCGTCCGCCACAACCGATAACACCGGCTTTCAGTTCTTTTCCGTCAGTAGCCTTATCGGGCAATTCCGGAATATAATAAGTTCCAGGTTCTTTCAGAGGTTTGTTTGCAGCTGCACTTTCGCCGCCGCCTGCACATGAGGTTAATACACTTGCACTACCTGTGCCGATTGCACCCAGTGCTCCGGCCATAGCTGTACTTTTTAAAAACGATCTTCTGCTAATACTGTTTTCTTTCTTCATGATATAGTAATTTTTAGGTATCAATTAAACATCTGTTATTTCGCTCCAATTGCCGGGTCCGGTTCGCAAACCACACGGAAACCGATACCGCGGATATCCGAATACCACCAGATACTCTTCGGTTGTTGCGGATCAGTCTTCAACCAGGCATCATGCTTTGTATAATCGCGGGCTGCAGAACGAACGTCTGCCGCATCGGAAGTGTAGTTACCGCCGCGTACAACCCATTCTTCTCCTTCTGTGATTAACGGGTTGGTCACGTTATCGCCCCCTTTGCTGTAAGCCTTCGGATCATATTTGTCGGCACAATATTCCATTACATTACCCAACATATTCTTCAAACCGAACGGGTTCGCTTTCACTTCGCCCGGCTCTTGAGTTCTGTTTTTGCTGTTCTTCGCGTAAATCACGAATGAACTGATGCTGTCTGTTTTTGCATCCAAGAACTTACGCCAGAATCCCTGGTCTGAAAAATCTTTCGGGTTCCCGGTGAAGAAATAAGGAGTTTCCGTTCCTCCACGGGCTGCATATTCCCATTCTGCCTCGGTCGGCAGGCGGTATTTTTTCCCTGTTTGTTTGGACAGCCACTGGCAGAATGTTTCTGCAGCATAGTGTGTCATCGTGATAGCCGGACGGTCACCTGCGCCCCATCCCTGGTCGGGGAATCCGAACGGAGGAGTCGGGCCGGAAATGGCATCGACATCCGGATTGCTGTTATTTGCATATACGGTTTCGGGCGGAGTACGTCCTTCGCTCATGGTTTGTCCGTAGAATGCCCAATACTGATCCCACGTCACTTCTACTTCAGCCATAAAGAACGGACTGACCGTAACGTTTCGAACCGGAGCTTCATCTGCCTTATGGAACGGTTCTTTATCGGTGCTACCCATTTTGAATGTACCGCCCGGAATGGCGACCATTTTGAATGCAACGGCCGTACCCGGAATTTGTTCCGTATAATCGGTAAAAGATGTGACAGGTGTCGCCGTCTTGAAATAAAGGCTGGTATCAACAGTAGCCGTGGCGGCTCCGGGAATACCTGTTAATTTGCCGTGTTTATAATCCGGATTATAGTGTCCGGCGTCGAGGTGGCAGCTGATACACTGTAAATCCAGTTTCTTTTCGTTTTCGTCATAATAAAGGTGAGCAGTAATGCCGTCCTGGTTAATCCCTTCCGGGAACAAGTTCTGATGGCATTCCTTGCAGGATTCGTTCGGAATATATTTGACGGCATGTTCCAGTTCCGACTTGGTGTTCCAGTCGAAATCCGCACTGTCTTTTGTCATGAAGGACCATACGTCTTTCAATCCCAATTTGGCTTTAGCCGTATAATGATTCCAGGTGTCGTTTTGAGGCGGAAGGTGACAAGCCACGCAATGTGTTTTAACGCCGCTTCCGTTATTTACGTGTTTGGAGAGCTTCCAGCTGTCTTCCGCATGCGGATGGACATGGCACATCATACAAGATTCATCGGAAGAGAAATAGACGGATGTTTTATATACGGCAACCATAATGCCTGCCCCGAGAAGTAATCCGACCAAAAGAATGAAGGTTTTTCCTTTGAAAAATCTCCCTTTTTCGGAAGGATAGCGATTAGAATTGTTGTTAGTAGCCATTTGTTTTTATGGTAAACGATTTTACAATTAGTCCTGAATTAGATTTAAAAATCGGCAATAAAAGTAGTCTTTTTCTACATAAAATAAAAGTTTGCACCCACTATTTAACGAAATATGCATAGTGATTATGCTTTTTTACCAATTTTTGTAAAAATAGGAACTTGTCCCCGCTTCTTGAATGGAAATGCGGGGACAGCTCCCTTCATTTATTGCTGTTTATAAATTAGATTGAATCGGTTTCATGATGAAAGAGAATTCATAATCTCCGTAATGGATACGGTATTGTTCCAGTGGAAGCGCTCCCCAACTGTTGACGCAACCCAATCCCATTTGTACCTTGTCAATACACATATTGGTGTAGTTTGCCTGAGGTACAAGTTCGGAGTGTCTCTGGTCTTTCTGTACTCCGTCGTCAAGTGATTCGATCGAATAATTCAAGGCTGAAGCCGAGAACGGAGCTTCCGAAATGAACATGAGTCCGTTACCGCCTTTGTTGGTCTGTTTCCACCAACGGATATCCGTTTTGGTCCCTGTTTCCTGCGGGCGGATATAAGAGTAGAACTGTTCGTCTACAGTCTGTCTGTAATTACCCAGGTCGGTGACGTTGTTACGGTCGGAATAGTTCTCGATCGGACCTCTGCCGTAATAGTTGATCTGATCCAAGCATTTAGGCATCTGCATCTGCATGCCGAAACGGAACATATCGGAAACTTCAGCCGATTTGTCGGCTACCATTTTCTGTGTGACTTTCACTGCGCCTTCGTTGTTGATCGTATAAGTCAGATACAATTTGGCTTTTACTGCATCCATCGTGTATTCGGCATTGACAGTAGCCATGTCGTTTTCGATTTTGTTTGTCAGAGAAACCAGTTTCAATCCCGGTTCTTTCCAGGCGGCATATTTGTTTTGCAGGTTGGCTCCCATATCGTTGTCGGTCGGAGCACGCCAGAAGTTCGGAGTCAGTTTTCCGTCTTCTTTCAGCATCGTCATGCCATTTACATCGTATCTGCACAAGAAACCGTCATGCTTATCGAAGTCCATGCGGAAATTCTCTCCTTCGACGATCAGATAATTGATGTCATTATCTTTAATGGTCGGAATGACAGTCTCAATGTTCACTTGGTGTACATTCTGCAAATCCAGTTTCGGAGCATTGTACGGGCGGATCGTCAACTGGTTTTTGGCTACCGTATAACCGGCAGGCAGCAATGTTTCCGCTTTTTTCAACTTAAAGGCCACATTCAGCAAGAGTTCTTTGCATTTACAAATGCCCTCTGTGCTATAATTCAGTTTTATGGACTTGGTCTGTTGCGGAGCTACTTCCAGGTCTTTGACCATGCCTGTCTGAACCACTTCGCCGTTAGCCAGCAATTCCCATTCTGCATAGTAACCGTCTAGGTTACGGAAGAAGTTTTCGTTGTATACGTTTACGACACCGTTAGCCAAGTCGGATGGAGTCACCCAGATGGACTGGTAGATATGCCCGACTTCGTGCATATGCGGATTCGGTTTGCGGTCCGGGCTTATCAAGCCGTTGTCCATAAAGTTGTTGTCGGAAGCGTCATATTTGTTCCAGTCGCCGCCATAAGCATAGAAAGGAACGCCGTCTTTTGTTTTCCAACGCAAAGACTGATCAACGAAATCCCAGATAAAGCCACCTTGGTATTTCGGATATTTGCGGATCAGATCCCAATATTCTTTGAATCCCCCTTGAGAGTTGCCCATCGCGTGCGCATATTCGCATTGGATAAGCGGTTTGTCGATGTCTCCCTTGCAATATTCTTCACTACCTTTATAGTCGCGGTACATCGGGCAATAGATATCGGTGAATTCGCTTGTCCGTGCCTGTTCGTATTGCACGGCACGTGATTTGTCTTCGTTCTTGATCCAGGTATAACAAGCTTCGAAGTTTGGACCCATGCCGGCCTCGTTGCCTAATGACCAGAAAATGATGGACGGGTGATTATAACCACGCTGGACGTTGCGCTGGTTGCGTTCCATATGTGCTTTGGCGAACAGCGGGTTTTTAGCCAACGTCTTGTCACCGTATCCCATACCGTGCGATTCTACATTTGCTTCAGCAACGACATAAATACCATATTTGTCGCAGAGGTCATACCATAAATTGTTGTCTGGATAATGACAAGTACGTACGGCATTGATATTGTATTCCTTCATGACCTTGATGTCCTGGATCATGCGCTCCGGCGATACGACGTAACCTCCGTCCGGATCCATTTCGTGCCGGTCGGCTCCCTTGAACAAGACTGGTTGTCCGTTTACCAATATCTGGGCGTTTTTCAATTCGATCTTGCGGAAACCGACTTTCACCGGAATAACCTCAGTCGTGTTGCTGCCGTTTTTCAAAGTGGCGATCAGTGTGTAGAGAACCGGAGTTTCGGCAGTCCATTTCTCAGGATTGCTTATTGCCATGTCGGTGGAAACTTTGCCCGAACCTTTGACCGACGAAGTAGCGACTTCTTTGCCGGCCTTATCTAACAGTTTCAGGTCGACTGTCCCGCTGCCTTTCAGGTTCAGGGAAACATTTAAAGTACCGTCTTTATATTGTGCATCCAAATCCGGAGTCACGCGGATGTCCTGAATGTATTTCGGAGTGCGGGCATAGAGGTAGCAGTCGCGGCCCACTCCGGAGAGGCGGAGGAAATCCTGGTCTTCCAGATAAGTCCCGTCGCACCAGCGGAACACCTGGAATGCGATCAGGTTTTTCCCTGGTTTCAGGTATTTGGTCAGATTGAATTCGGCTTCAAGTTTGCTGTCTTCACTGTAGCCGACGAATTGTCCGTTCACCCAAAGATACATGTTTGATGTGACAGAACCGAAATGAGCGAATATCTCTTTTCCTTTCCAGTCTGCCGGAACCATGATCTCTTTACGGTAAGAACCTACGTGGTTGTTTTCCGTAGGAACTTCAGGCGGGTTGTTCTTGAACTGGCTTCTCCAAGGATACCCGACATTCACATAGATCGGGTCGCCATAACCGTTCAGTTCCCACAAGCCGGGTACTTTCAGATTATCCCATCCCTTGTCGTTGAAGTTCACCTGGTAAAAATCTGTCGGGCGCATATCTGCATTTTTTACCCAGAAGAATTTCCAGTTACCGTTCAAGGTCATAAAATTCCCGGATGATTCCTTACATCCTTTCAATGCACTGTTTTCGTCTTCGTATGCGAAATAGTTGGTGTGCATGGGAGCTCTGTTGATCTCGTTTACGTTAGGATCTCTCCACTCGTTTTTTTGAGCGAAAGCTGCCGTCCCGAGCAGGGACAGGCAGCAAGCAAGTACGTTTAGTTTCATAAGATGTTATTTATTTACGGTTTTTCAGGATTTCAATCAATCCATTTTTGCCATTTTACATTGTCGTTATATCCGGCTTCCACCATTGTTTCAATGAATTGCATACCTCTTACGCCATCGTATACGGTCGGGAAATCCAAGCAGTCTCCACTGGGTGTTTCTCCGTTTTTGATAGCTCTGACGGTAAGTGAGAAATTGCGGTAGATATTGGCAAAAGCTTCGATAAAACCTTCCGGGTGTCCTGCCGGAGTTCGGGTATTCCACAGGGCTTCGGGGGTCAGGTAGCCGTTGTTGCCGATATCCAATATTTCAGTCGGACGATCTCTCCATCTCAATGTCAGCGTGTTCGGCTCCATCTGGCGCCATTCCAGTCCGCCTTTTTCACCATAAATACGGATGCGGATATTATTGGCTTCGCCTGTTCCAATCTGTGTTGCGGTCAAGACGCCTGTCACATCGTTTTCGTAGCGAAGGAATGCCGCCCCGTCGTCATCGATCGGACGTCCGGGAACGAATGCCTTCAGGTCGGCACATAGTTCTTTGACTTTCAGTCCGGTAATATATTCGCTCAAATGCCAGGCATGTGTTCCGATATCCCCTATGCAACCGGCTTTGCCGGAACGTTTCGGGTCCGTGCGCCATCCGGCATTGTTGCCACCTAGCAATTCGATACGTTCGGAAAGCCATCCTTGCGTATATTCTACATAGACGCGGCGCAATTTTCCGAGTTCGCCTTTCGCGATACGGGCTTTCGCCTCTTTTACTGCCGGATAGGCCGAGTATACATGTGTCAGAGCCAGCACTAATCCGGTCTCTTCCACTTTTTTCTGTAGTTGTTTGGCCTCTTCGAGTGAGAACGTCATCGGTTTATCCACGACCACATGGAACCCTCTTTCAAGAGCCATCATAGCTGGTTCGAAATGCCAACGGTTGGGAGTCACGATCGTGACAAAATCCATCCTTTCTCCTTCCGGTAAGGTCATTTCGTGTTCGAACATTTCTTGGTAAGTGCTGTAAATCCGGTCTTCCGGCAAAAAGTACGATAAACCGGAGCTTTTGGATATCTCAGGGTCTACGCTGAAACATCCGCAAACTAATTCGATCTGATTGTCCATAAAGGCTGCGCGACGGTGGATCGCCCCGATGAAGGCGTCACTACCTCCTCCAACCATTCCCATTCTTAATTTTCTGTTCTTCATGATATTATTAAATTAGCAATTCGGTGAATTGAGATATTGCCCAAAGTTACAAAATGTTGTAATAAGTGCAATGTGTTTTGCAATAAATAATTTGTTATGCGAAGTGTATATGTCATATACAAAAAAAACTTGATTCCGAAAATCAATATCACTGTATCACTTTTTATTTTTAACTGACTGTATATTAGTATGATGATATGCAATTGGTGCTTGAAATATCTATCACGCTTATATCACTCATATGTCACCGCTTTTTTATAAGTTAAAAGTCTTTTTAGGACTTGCTTAGCTCAACTACCTGATATATAGTGCCTCTGTTGCTTCTTTTCGAAGGAATGCCGTTTCGCTTCAAAAGACGTCCGAAGTTGGAAATGACGGTTTTTGTGTAGCTGAAATCACGTTGTTTCTGCTTGATCCGCCCTAAAATCTCTATCGACAGAAGAAATTCGCCTACCTCATTCTTTTTCGGGAGTCGGAAATATTGCAGGAACAGTTGTTCTTCGGGCGGTATTTGCTGGAACTGCCGGTTGTTGGCGACTATTTCGGTTTCTTCCTCGTGTGTGAACCAGTAGCGTTCGCCGTTGGCCAATGCTTCCATCGCCTGTGCATACAGCTGCTCGTAGTCGATCGGTTGTATATAATCGATGGTGTCTGTGACTTCGATGCAAATGAAACGCCGGCTACCGGTCGGGTCGGTCAGGATATTGAAGTTGTTGCTTGTCGCGATGAATGTGGCGTAACGTCTTAAATTCCTGTTGGCCGTCTGATAGGGCAGCCGTGTACTGACATTCGCTTTTTGCAGGATATGCTTCAAAAAACTTTGATGAGAACTTTTCACTGAATCAAATTCATCGATATTAATCAACGCATACCGGTGCAAAGCCAACTCCGCCCCACGGCGATTGCCGAAATCGATACTGTCCGTATAATAAGGACGCAACACTGGTGGCAACAAATTCAAGCAAAACGTGGACTTCCCACACCCTTGGCCACCGACCAACAGAGGTGTCGTACTATTCCCGTGTTCCGAATCCAGTTCCATCCAATGTGCCACCATGCTTAGGAACCAGCGGTAAAACAAATCTCCCCATACCGGATTGTCACAAGGGACACGCCCGGCTAATGCCCTGATGCGTTCTTTTCCGTCCCAAGCCGGAAGATTCCCAAGAAAATGGTCGATAGGATGATATATCGGAACACGATCGGAATTGACATACCGGTCGATATCCTTGTCCCATACATTCAACCCTTCCTGCTGGGCTTCCAGGCAAATGGAATTCCGGACTTTCGTCGTATAAGGCTTGTAAACGAACTGTATCATCGAACGGTCCAAATATTCCACTCCACCGCTCATCTCATTCGTCCGGAAGAAATAACGCCGGTTCATAAACTCGTCCAACCGCAACACCAACGACATGGATGGCGGGACGGAAGAGAGCGGCTCCGCACGGTTTGAAACATTCTCCAACGTATATGCCGTACGGAAAGCCATACGGACGTCTATCTTATATTTTTTCAAAGCCTCATAGCGCAATGTCCAGCCCACCGCCTCTTCCTCCGGTATTCCAAGCCGGCAGCAAGCCTGCGCCAAGTCGATGAACAGCAGTTGGATATCATCTTCCGGGCTTTCTGAAAACCGGCGCGTCATCTCCATCAGGATGACACTGAACAGCGTGGCGATCTGCCCGTTCCGATCCGCTCCCGGAGCCATCATCTCCAACGGATCCCGAACCGGAGAAGGCACGATCTTCAAGTCACCCCCGTCCGGCATCTGCAAAGGTTGCTCGATCCGGATCGCCACCGCATCCGGATTGTAATAGGCGTCCGGATCCACACTCATCCGGCACCCCCGCGACAGGAACGGTTCTTTCAACGATATAATGCTGCCCAACTGCGGCTGGTAATGCCGCACCGCCAGCTGATAAGCCGCAGCATGAAACATACGGGCCTGCTCCTCTTTTTTCGGCAGCGAGCCGTCGGGCAGCACAAAAGGAACCACGATCTTGACCGAACGCCCGCTCAGCCCGACGAACGCCAGCAAGGTCTGCGGCAGGGCGGCAGCTTCACGGCGGACGGCCTCCGCCTCACTCTGGCTTTCCAAGCCGTTCACTTCCAACAAGACATACCCGTTATAGCGCCTCAACTGTATTCCATCGCCATTCTTCTTGAACGTCGAGCCAAAAGCCAGGACCGGTAGTTTTCCGGACAAATCCGTGGTTCGTGCCAAAAACGCCATATTCAATTTTCGACGAACCGACAATATAGCTTCCGCATCTTTGCCGTTTTTCAGCAACCCGACAATATATTCCATATCACGCGAGTGCATCCGCAACACGCCTTTTTTATGCCTGTAATATGTGATTTGCATTACCAAGGATTTCTTTCGAATTTGACAAATTTCATGCTCTTTCTCACACAGGGAGCCATCCTGAAACAGACACGACGCGCCTTCACCCGATGGGGAGTACATTTTTTCGGATCTTCGAAGCCTTCGCTCCCTGCCGAAAGATAAAAATCACCCAACCCGTCCAACTCCACGGAATAGCCGTCTTTCAACAATTCAAGAATCATCCCTCCGATCTCGCAAACCGAAGCGAACACATCACCTCGGCTCAACGAGCAACGATCGGCAACCAAATCAGCCAGCTTTTTCGTTGAAACCCGCCCGCACGTAACCGGAACACCATAATAGCGTACTTTATCTTCCGCTCCCGTCTTGTCCAGTTTTTGCCGGACTACATAGTAATGTGCCATAAATAACAGTATTTTTAATATTAAACAACCAGATATTCTTCTCAAGACGCCCATTTTAACACTTTTTACACCCCCATCTGAACGGTATCAACCCCCGGGTCTCACCCCTTCCGACACCCGGATGACGGGCTTCTTTTCTTATTACAAATATACAAATAAAACATCTATAATGCAAATATTTACAGCACTTTATTCAATTATATCTACACTTATTTTTCCCCAGCACGAAGACAGAATCATGTGATATACGACATGATAGTATGATAGTATGAAATGATAGTTGAAAATAGATACTATCATATTTTTATAAACTAATATACAGACATTTATAAGAAAATATGATAGTATGATAGTTAGATTTAAAAAAAATCCTATGTATATAATAGGTGGATGTTTACAGCAACTTATTTATATTGCTTGCAGGAGGAAGACTTACATGGATGGCAACCCTAAATAACACATCGTCCCGTTTCCATGTTTGACATTACAGCTATCAAACACAAGAAACAGGACGATTTTGCATATCTAAGTTCTTTTCCGATTGACCGGACTTACATAAAAATTTCGACAAACGTGCCATTCCGACATAGCACACAACTACATCATCGAGCTAAAAGCACCTTATTTTTTGCAACCGTCGCCTGAAACTCTTTCAGGTAGAACGGTTCGAAATAGGCGGTGTCTTCAAACTTGCCGGCGGCAAAAGCTTGTTCCGAGAGCGGAATCATGTTTACGGCAAGAGGATGGATGTCTTCGATAAAGATGGCGTTCGGAGAAGTGATGACCGATTTGCATTTGGAAGCACCGTTGCCAAAGAAACAAACTTTCCCTTTTTCCAGATAAGAAGCATACGTACCGGCTTCCACAATATCGGCCTTCGTCTCGCGGACAGGCTTTAAGGAAGCATCATAGATAGCGGCATAAACCTCCATACGCCGGGCATCCAACATAGCACAATAAAGGCAATCATCAGTAATAGAGACGATTTGCGAATCGCCCTTACTGTTGACAGTAGCAGCCATGATGTCCAACGTATGAATGCCGATCAGAGGAATACCGAAACCAAAGCAAAGACCTTTAGCGACAGACACTCCGATACGGAGTCCGGTATAAGAACCAGGACCGCTACTGACCGCTACGGCATCCAAGGCTTTCTTCCCCTTCTTTTTCAATACGGAAAGAGCTTCTTCAACAAATACGCCTAATAGGGCTGCATGCGAAGGGCCGTCGAACGAAGCCTTCGCAAAAAGGACTTCACCATCCATAGACAACGCTACAGAGCATACAGAAGTCGATGTTTCGATATTTAATATACAAGACATTTTAATTGACAATTGACAATTGACAATTGACAATTAAAATATGTGTCAAAAGCCAATCGGTTGATAATGGATGCAAAAGTATAAAACATAACTGTAATCTCATGATCAAAACCGATTTTATTAAGGCTAGCACGGATGGTTTCGGCTTTTTCTCAATTATATTGTCAATCGTCAATTGTCAATTATCAATTGATTAGCTATCTTTGCACAAATTTTTAGAACAATGATACAATCAATGACTGGATTCGGTAAGGTTACAGCCGAACTTCCTTCTAAAAAAGTAACCGTAGAAATAAAAGCTCTGAACAGCAAGCAACTGGATTTGTCGACCCGCATTCCTTCCATCTACAAAGAAAAAGAAATGCAAATACGCAGTTTGTTACTCCAGTCGCTTGAACGTGGAAAAGTCGAATTTAATATATTTGTCGAATATATCGGTAAAGACACGCCCACACAGATCAACTTGGCTGCGGTAGAAAACTATTACAATCAAATCAAAGATATTGCCGACCGCCTGAACATCGGACTTCCCGCCGACTGGTTCCAGACCCTGCTCCGTATGCCGGACGTGATCAAGACAGAGGCCCAGGAAGTAAACGAAGAGGAATGGAATGTGGTTGAGAAAGCGATCAAAGAGGCCATAGGGCACCTTTGCGATTTCCGTATTCAGGAAGGCGCCATGTTACAAAAGTTGTTCGAACAGAAAATTGCCAATATCTCCCGCCTGCTTTCAGAAGTAGAACAGTATGAAAAGGAGCGGATCGAAAAAATCAAAGCCCGTATCATGGACAATCTCGAAAAGATTGCCGGACAGGACTACGACAAGAACCGGTTCGAACAGGAGATGATCTATTATATCGAAAAACTGGATGTAAACGAGGAAAAGAACCGCCTGGACAACCACCTGAAATATTACATCAGCACGATGGAGAGCGGACACGGACAAGGTAAGAAACTCGGTTTCATCGCCCAAGAAATGGGACGTGAAATCAACACCCTTGGTTCGAAAAGCAACCATGCCGAGATGCAAAAACTTGTCGTCCAGATGAAAGACGAACTGGAACAAATCAAAGAACAAGTATTAAACGTATTATAAAAACGATATATGGCTGGCAAACTGATCATATTCTCCGCGCCGTCCGGTTCGGGCAAATCCACTATCATCAATTTCCTGCTGAAGCAGAATCTGAACCTGCATTTTTCCATCTCGGCTACCAGCCGGGCCCCACGTGGTACGGAAAAGGACGGAGTGGAATATTATTTCCTTACACCGGATGAATTCCGTGCCCGTATAGCAGCAGGAGATTTCCTGGAATACGAAGAGGTCTATACCGACAAATATTACGGCACGCTGAAAAGCGAGGTGGAACGAAGGCTGATGAGTGGCGATAACGTCATATTCGATGTCGATGTCGTAGGAGGTTGCAACATCAAGAAGTTTTATGGCGACCGTGCTCTTTCGGTCTTTATCCAGCCCCCTTCGATCGAAGATTTGCGGAGTCGTCTGGAAGGACGCGGTACGGATGCTCCGGAAGTAATCGAAAGCCGCATTGCCAAAGCCGAATTTGAACTGGGTTTTGCCGACAAATTTGACGTAATCGTGGTGAACGACAAGCTGGAAGTCGCACAAAAAGAAGCACTAAAAGTGATAAAAGAGTTCCTTAAAAAAGCATGAACGGCAAGAAGTTATCCAAGAAATGGCTATATACATTCATTGGTATAGCATTTGTCGCTCTTGCCACTTGTACAGCCGCCCTATATTATAAGGAGTATATCATAGCGACCGGTACCGGATTGGTATTCGGTGCACAAGTCATAAATATCATCAAGTGGAAACGGGACTGAAAGAAAATACGGCCAGCAAACGTAAAACCGGCATTTATTCCGGTTCATTCAATCCGGTTCATATCGGCCATCTGGCATTAGCCAACTGGTTGTGTGAATTTACGGAGTTGGACGAGCTATGGTTTCTGATCACCCCCCATAACCCGCTAAAAGAGAAGGAAGAACTGATGGATGACCGGCTTCGCTATGAACTGGTAAAAAAATCCATCGCTGGTTACCCTAAGTTCCACGCCAGTGACTTCGAGTTTTCTCTTCCTCAACCCACTTATACCATCAACACACTCCGGACATTGGAAGCAAGTTATCCGGACCGTGAATTCTATTTCATCATGGGTGCGGACAATTGGAAATATATTACCCGGTGGGTAGAATACGAAGCCATCATTTCCAATTATCCGATCTTCATCTATCCGCGCAAAGGATTCGATGTTGAAATTCCGGCACAATATCCTCACATAAAAAAAGTAGACGCCCCTTTGGTCGAAATATCCTCAACCTTTATACGCGAAGCTTTCAAGACCGGAAAAGATGTCCGCTTCTTCCTGCCCGAAGCCATACGTAATCTGCCTTTTCCATTACAAAACAATACCTTTTAAGAACATAAAGCGTAAAGTCGCATACGTTTTTAGGCAATAAGTAAGAAAAGTTTTGTATTTTTGCGCCGTATTATACAAAATAATAGCGTAATGAATCTATTAGAACTGAGTGAACAGGAAATCATAAGACGTAACAGCATGGAGCAGTTACGTCAGATGGGGATAGAACCTTATCCCGCAGCTGAGTATGTAACGAATGCATTTTCCAAAGAGATAAAAGAGAATTTTAAAGACGATGCAGAGCCCCGCCCTGTAAGTATTGCCGGTCGCATCATGAGCCGCCGCATCATGGGAAAGGCTTCCTTCATGGAATTGCAGGATTCAGAAGGCAGAATACAGGTTTATATCTCTCGTGACGACATTTGCCCGGAAGAAAATAAAGATCTGTATAACATTGTTTTCAAGAAATTGCTCGATATCGGCGACTTTGTCGGAATCAAAGGTTTCGTATTCCGTACACAGATGGGCGAAATTTCCGTCCATGCACAAGAGATAACGGTATTATCCAAATCACTCAAGCCGCTACCGGTCGTCAAATACAAAGACGGTGTAGCATACGATGGATTCAACGATCCGGAATTGCGTTATCGCCAACGCTATGTCGACCTGGTGGTCAATGATGGCGTAAAGGATATTTTCATGAAACGTGCGGCAGTTATCAAGACCATGCGTACCGCGCTGGACGAAGCTGGATATACGGAAGTGGAAACTCCGATCCTGCAATCCATCCCCGGAGGGGCAAGCGCACGTCCGTTCATTACGCACCATAACTCGCTGGATATCGACCTCTATCTGCGTATTGCTACCGAACTGTATCTGAAACGATTGATCGTCGGAGGTTTCGAAGGTGTCTACGAAATCGGTAAAAACTTCCGTAACGAAGGTATGGATCGCACCCACAATCCGGAATTTACCTGTATGGAACTTTATGTCCAATATAAGGACTACAACTGGATGATGAGCTTCACCGAACAGCTATTGGAACGTATCTGTATCGCCGTCAACGGTACATGTGAAAGTGTAGTCGACGGCAAGACCATCAACTTTAAGGCTCCTTACCGCCGTCTGCCGATTCTGGATGCCATCAAGGAAAAGACAGGTTACGACCTGAATGGCAAGAGCGAAGACGAGATACGCACGATTTGCAAGGATTTGAACCTTGAAATCGATGAAACAATGGGTAAAGGCAAGCTGATCGATGAAATCTTCGGTGAATTCTGCGAAGGCACGTTTATCCAGCCGACTTTCATTATCGACTACCCGGTCGAGATGAGTCCGCTAACCAAGATGCACCGGAGCAAACCTGGATTGACCGAACGTTTCGAATTGATGATCAACGGTAAAGAAGTGGCAAATGCCTATAGTGAGCTGAACGATCCGATCGATCAGGAAGAGCGCTTCAAAGAGCAATTGCGCCTGAGCGAAAAAGGAGATGACGAAGCGATGTTCATCGACCAGGACTTTTTGCGTGCACTGCAATTCGGTATGCCTCCGACGTCTGGTATCGGTATCGGCATCGACCGTCTGGTGATGTTGATGACTGGCCAAACGACTATTCAAGAAGTGTTGCTCTTCCCGCAGATGCGCCCGGAAAAGACAGTTAAGAAAGACACCGCAGACAAATATGTCGCACTGGGTATCGATGAAGCATGGGTTCCTGCTTTACATAAAGCCGGATATCTCACAACCGACACGTTGGTAGATGCTAATCCCAACAAGCTGAGACAGGAACTCTGCGAAATGAATAAGAAATACAAACTGGAATTGCAAAACCCCACTGCCGAAGAAGTAGAGGCATGGATTGCAGGCGCAGCCAAATAAGAGTAATACTATGAAGTTGCCCGGAAAAATTGCAATAATGGGAGGTGGTAGCTGGGCTACCGCCTTGGCCAAGATTGTACTTTCTACACAAGATAGTATTAACTGGTATATGCGTCGGCCAGACCAAGTAGAAGAGTTTCTGTTGTTGGGACATAACCCCAGCTATCTTTCCGCCGTCAAATTTGATACTGACAAAATCAAATTCTACACGGATATCAACAAAGTAATCAAAGATTCGGACACTTTGATTTTCGCCACCCCTTCTCCTTTTTTGAAACAACATTTGATGAAGGTGACGACCTCCATGCAAGACAAATTCATCATTTCGGCCATCAAAGGAATCGTTCCGGACGAAAACATGCTCGTAGCCGATTATTTTGCCGAATACTACAATGTCCCGATTGACAATATCGCTGTCATCGGCGGTCCGTGCCATGCCGAAGAGATCGCTCTCGAACGGTTGTCCTATATCACGCTGGCTTGCCCTAATATCGAGAATGCAAGAGCTTTCTCCTCCGTATTTAAGAACCAGTATCTGAACAACTCCTGTTGCAAGGATGTTACAGGTATTGAATATGCTTCCGTATTGAAAAACGTATATGCTATCGTCGCAGGTATCTGCCACGGTATGAAGTACGGAGATAATTTTCTGGCAGTTTTCATCTGCAACGCGATCGAAGAGATGCGTAACTTCCTCAACGCCGTACATGGCCTGGAACGGGATGTGACAGATTCGGTATATCTCGGTGATCTTCTGGTAACCGCATATTCTCGCTTCAGCCGGAACCGTACGTTCGGGACCATGATCGGGAAAGGTTATTCCGTCAAAATAGCCCAGCTCGAAATGGAGATGATCGCCGAAGGATATTACGGGACAAAATGTATTCGGGAGATAAACGAAAAATATAAAGTAAACATGCCGATCTTGGATACTTTATATAGTATTCTATACGAAAAGAAATCGCCGACTACCGCGATACGGCAGTTGACTGAAACATTTAAATAATAATGTAAATATGAAGAACATCAGTCTTAACATTGACAAAGCGCTGGGTACTGTGACGAAAGAACAGGTGTATGCTCAGGCTGCAAAGGCCCACGAATGTAATGCCACTTTACAAAATGGTAATGGTGCAGGTAACGACTTTTTAGGTTGGTTGCACCTCCCCTCTTCTATTACAGATGCTGAACTGACAGACATCGAAAATACAGCTAACGTACTTCGTTCCAAATGTGAAGTTATTGTCGCCATCGGTATCGGCGGTAGCTATTTAGGAACAAAAGCAGTGGTAGAAGCATTAAACAATAGCTTCGACTGGTTACATACGAACCGTAAAAATCCGGTTTTAGTATATGCTGGACACAATATCGGCGAAGATTACTTGTATGAACTTTGCGAAATCCTGAAAGGCAAACAGTTCGGTCTGATCAATATCTCCAAATCCGGTACGACTACCGAACCGGCCTTAGCTTTCCGCATGCTGAAAAAGCAACTGGAAGACGCAGTCGGCAAAGAAGAAGCCAAACACCGTATCGTCGCCATCACAGACGCCAAAAGAGGCGCTCTCCGCACGCTGGCTGACCAGGAAGGCTATAAGACATTCATTATTCCCGACAACGTCGGCGGTCGTTTCTCCGTACTGACTCCAGTTGGTTTGTTACCTATTGCCGTTGCCGGTATCAGCATCCGCGATTTGGTTGCCGGAGCTATTTCGATGGAAAAAGCAACAGACGTAAGCGTTCCTTTTGCTGAAAATATGGCAGAAATCTATGCTGCTACCCGTAACGAATTATATAAGAGCGGCAAGAAGGTTGAAATCCTCGCCAACTTCCATCCGAAACTCCACTACATCGCCGAATGGTGGAAACAGTTGTACGGTGAAAGCGAAGGCAAGGACGGTAAGGGTATTTTCCCTGCTTCCGTCGATCTGACAACCGATCTGCATTCTATGGGCCAGTGGATCCAGGATGGTGAACGCACGATCTTCGAAACTGTTATTTCTGTTGAAGAGCCGAACCACAAAGTAGTCGTCCCAACCGACGAAGCAAATCTGGACGGTTTGAACTTTCTCGCCGGTAAACGTGTGGACGAAGTGAACAAGATGGCAGAATTAGGTACTCAATTGGCTCACGTGGACGGCGGTGTTCCTCACTTGAAGATCACAATGCC
>ENA-OPSK01001331-OPSK01001331.1-human-gut-metagenome-genome-assembly--contig:-NODE-1331-length-18833-cov-18.098946_pt1 | contig 18833 bp, 15 predicted proteins | sample MGYA00241807_ERZ501905 | MGnify/ENA primary metagenome ERZ501905 (study PRJEB25962, sample SAMEA2042111) | human gut metagenome | biome: human gut; feature: human-associated habitat; material: faeces...
TCAGTATGGAGGAGAGTTTCTTTCATTTTGTAACCTTTTTCTTCGGGTCTCTTAAAGAAAAGCGAAATCTTCGGGAATCAGAAGCAGGTTTCTGCGTAGGTTTTCTGTAGCGGATAAGGGGGAAAGTTATAAATTGTAAGCAAAATCCCTTGGTTGAGGCAGTGGAAGGAGAGACGTCAGGTCGGATATGTGCCCGAGAAGGGAAAATAAAAAAGAGGCATCCCTCACGGGGTGCCTCTTGGAAAATAAAAGAGAGTTATTTATGATGCATCTATTATGTATGCTGTTTATTTATCCATGGTAACGGTCATCTCCGGAATCAGTACAAAGTCTTTCTTCTTGCTGTCCCATTTGTAGTATTCGGTTGTAACACTCTTATTATCATAAATATAACGGATGCACAAATCGTTTTCCCAGCGTTCCTTGCTGCTGTTCCATTTCTGAGACATGTTTTCAGTCATCTGCTGGTTGTCATTGTACTTGTAGTTATATTTCATGTAGTTGGTCAGTGTGGTTCCGTCCATCTTGTATACAGTTTCGGAAACTTTTACGCCGTTTACTTCTTCTGCATTATAGATAAGATTGTTGTCTAAAGTTGCTGCAGAAATTGTAACGTTAGTCATCCATGCGATTGCTGCTACCAATGTGATTTTAATCAAGTTGAAGGTTTTCATATCTGTGATATTTTAAGGTTTAAATTACATTTTGTTCTTTTTGACGATGCAAAGATACGTAGAACTTTTGTATGTTGGTTATCTTTTGGTGAAAAAAATGTGAATTAGTTTCAAAATGTCACAGAATAAAGACTCTTTAACAGTTTGGTCGGATTAATGTGCTTCCAGCCAATTTTGACCCCAACCGCAGTCAGCTCTCAAAGGAACTTTCATTTTGTAAGCACCCTCCATTTCGCTGATAACGATTTGTTGTACTTTTTCTTTTTCTTCGGGCAGTACGCTGAAGTTTAGTTCGTCGTGTACCTGGAGAATCATCTTCGAACGGATACCTTCTTCCATGAAGCGTTTGTAGATGCGGACCATGGCTACTTTGATAATGTCGGCTGCACTTCCCTGAATGGGAGCATTTATGGCATTCCGTTCAGCATATCCGCGTACTACGGCATTGCGTGAATTGATGTCCGGCAGGAAACGTTTACGGCCGAAAATAGTTTCGATGTAACCGTTGACACGTGCGCGTTCGATGCTCTTGTCCATATATTCCTTGATCTGCGGATAGGTATCGAAATAGCCGTCTATCAGTTCTTTGGCTTCCTGACGGGGGACATTCATGCGTTCTGCCAATCCGAATACCGATATGCCATAGATAATACCGAAGTTGGCGGTTTTGGCCTTGCTGCGTTGCTCGCGTGTCACATCCTCGATGGCTATTTTATATACTTTGGCGGCTGTAGCGGCATGGATGTCGTCTCCTTCGCGGAAAGCTTCTATCATGTTTTTGTCACCGCTTAAGTGGGCCATGATGCGGAGCTCTATCTGAGAATAGTCGGCAGAGAAGAACTCGCATCCGTCTTCCGGGATAAATGCCTTGCGGATTTCTTTGCCGTCTTCGTTGCGGATAGGGATGTTTTGCAGGTTCGGATTGCTCGAACTGAGGCGTCCTGTGGCGGTCACGGTCTGGTTGAAGGACGTGTGTATCTTGCCCGTTGCCGGATTAATAAGAAGGGGTAGGGCATCGATATAAGTTCCGAGTAGTTTCTTCAGCCCTCGATGTTCAAGAATCTTGCCCACTATTTCATGCTTTCCGCGCAAGCTTTCCAATACTTCTTCGCTGGTCACGTATTGGCCGGTCTTTGTCTTTTTGGCTTTTTCTACGATGCGTAGCTTGTCAAACAAGACTTCTCCCACTTGTTTGGGCGATGCAATGTTGAACTCTGTCCCTGCCAATTGATGTACTTCTTCTTCTATTTGATTCATGCGGGCTGTGAAATGTTCCGAGGTTTGTTTCAGTGCTTCCGTGTCTACACGCACGCCATTTCTTTCCATATAGACGAGGACGGGGACTAGGGGCATCTCTATGTCGTAAAAGAGTTTTTCGGCTCCTTGCTCTTTCAGTTCCTTTTCCAGTGCATGCTTTAGCTTTAAGGTGACATCGGCATCCTCGCACGCGTACTTATATATAGCTTCGGGAGGGAGGTCGCGCATATTTTTCTGTCCTTTGCCTTTAGGTCCGATAAGTTCTTCTATATGAATCGTCTGGTAATGCAGGTAGATTTCGGCAAGGTAGTCCATGTTATGGCGCAGTTCGGGTTGCAGCACATAGTGTGCTACCATAGTGTCGAACAGCGGACCGCAAACCTCTACTCCGTAGTTGCCTAGCACCAGCATATCGTACTTGATATTTTGTCCCACTTTCAGTACTCCTGCTTTTTCAAATACCGGTCGGAACTCATTAACAATTTTTTGTGCTTCGTTTTGTTCGGCGGGAACGGGGACATAGAAAGCTTGGTTTTCGGTGTAGCTGAAACTCATTCCTACCAGTTTTGCGGTGATGGGATCGGTTCCTGTTGTTTCCGTGTCTAGACTGAAAGTTTCTTTTGTAAGCAACTTTTGTATTAATTCGGTTCTTTTTTCTTCTGTATCAATAAGTTGATAGTCGTATTTTGAATTTTCTAAACATGCGAGATTTGAATAATTTCCGTTTCCTGTATTCTCGTATTCAAATTCTGCAAAGAGATTGCCTTGTGATGAAGCCTGTGAAGATGGTGAAGTGCTCGGTTGGTCAAATAGTGAAGGCTGGTCACCGAAAAGTGAGCCTTGTGCTTTGTCGTGTGACATTGCAGTCGCACCTGCCGAAGCCGTTTTCTTTTCACGATTAAAAACGCGGTCGATGAGCGTGCGGAATTCCATCTCTTCAAAAATCTTCCGAAGTTCCTCTTCGTCGGGTTCTTCGCGTTTCAGTTCATCCATGTTCAATGTAATGGGGACATCAATTTTAATAGTCGCCAAGAATTTGGAGAACTCAATCATTTTTCGATTAGTTTCCACTTTTGTTTTCAATGCCCCTTTCAACTCATCTGTGTGGGAGAGTAGGTTTTCGATGCTGCCATATTGGGCAATGAGCTTCTGTGCCGTTTTTTCGCCTACACCCGGACAACCGGGAATGTTGTCGGATGAGTCGCCCATCAGTCCCAACATATCAATGACCTGAGCAGGTGACTGAATGTCAAACTTTGCCTTTATCTGCTCGATACCCATCACCTCAAATTCCTTGTCACCATATTTGGGTCGGTACATAAATACATTGTCACTCACCAGTTGACCATAATCCTTGTCGGGAGTCATCATATAGGTAGTGATACCGCGCCGTCCGGCTTCGGTGGCAAGTGTACCGATTACATCATCGGCTTCATAGCCCGGCACTTCCAGAATGGGAATGCGGTAAGCGCGGATAATGTCTTTTATGATAGGTACGGACAAACGGATTGCTTCGGGCGTTTCTTCGCGCTGAGCCTTGTATTGTTCGTATGCCTCGTGGCGGAAAGTAGGTCCGGCAGGGTCGAATGCCACACCAATGTGCGTTGGGGTTTCTTTCTTCAATACGTCTTCCAGTGTATTGACAAAGCCGAGTACGGCTGAAGTGTTGAAACCCTTGGAGTTAATGCGCGGGCTTTTGATGAAAGCGTAGTATGCGCGATATATTAATGCGTATGCATCCAGCAGAAAAAGTTTGTCCATTCTTAAAAATCTTTAGTTTTTTCATGGTAAAAGTACAAAAAAATACCGTATTCCGCGTTTTATTACTACTTTTGTGCTCAAATTAACCTGTATGGACAAGTTACAGCAAATCAGATTGCCTATTGTTAAGGAGTTTGAAGAGTTCAAATCCTTGTTTGACGCTTCGCTTCAAAGTTCCAATCCTTTACTTAGTGAGGTATTGACCTATATTAAGCAGAGGAATGGCAAGATGATGCGTCCTATTCTGACGTTGCTGATGGCCAAATTATTCGGTGAAATCAATTATTCTGCACTTCATGCTGCTCTTTCATTGGAGTTGCTTCACACAGCAAGTCTGGTGCATGACGATGTGGTGGACGAAAGTGATAAACGCCGCGGACAGTCATCGGTAAATGCTATTTATAATAATAAGGTGTCTGTGTTGGTGGGAGACTATATGTTGGCTACCAGTCTGAAACATTCTGCCATGACAGGTTCTATCCGTATTGTCGATTTGGTGGCACGGCTTGGGCAGAATCTTGCCGAAGGTGAGATTATCCAATTGACTAATATCAATGTTTCTGAATTTTCTGAAGAAGTCTATTATGATGTGATTCGTAAGAAAACAGCCGCACTCTTTACAGCCAGTGCCGAAGCCGGGGCAGTAGCTGTCACCTCTTTCGATGAAATGGTGCAAAATGCGCGGTTATTCGGTGAGATGATCGGGATTGCTTTCCAGATTAAGGATGATATTTTCGATTATTACTCTTCCGGTGAGATAGGTAAGCCGACAGGCAATGATATGAGCGAAGGTAAGTTGACATTGCCGGCATTGCATGTGCTGAATACTTTGGGTGATGAGAAGATGTGCCAATTGGCGCTTCGCATTAAATCCTTGGATGCTACAGATGCAGAAATATCCCTCTTCATCGATTATGTGAAAAAGAATGGCGGTATAGAGTATGCCAGACAGGTGATGGTGGATTATCGTAATAAAGCATTGGATTTGCTTCCTTCTACTGCTGATACAACCATTAAAGATGCTTTGACTGCTTATATTGATTACGTGATAGAACGTGAGAAATAACTTCCTGTTTATCCTTTTATTGGTATAAAAACAATTCCATCGTCGTGGAATTGCTTCTCACAGCGATGGAATCGGTTGTAATAGTTGTATGGTGTAGTGATTAGAAGAATTTAGTTTCCTGACCAACAATTTCGGAGAGGAGCAGATTAGCCAGACGGCTTGTTCCTAAGCGGAATAATTCATTGGTTAACCATTCTTCGCCCAATATTTCTTTTACGATAGTGTAGTAAACCAATGCGTCGTGCACGGTATTGATGCCTCCGGCAGGTTTAAAGCCGACTTTTCTGCCGGTAACCATATAGTATTCTTTGATGGCTTCACACATCACATAGGCAGCTTCGGGGGTCGCGGCAGGATTTTCTTTACCGGTAGAAGTTTTGATGAAGTCTGCGCCCGAATACATCGATAAAATAGATGCTTTCTTAATGTTGGAAGCATTTCCGAGTGCTCCTGTTTCCAGAATTACTTTCAAGTGCTTGTCTCCGCAGACTGCTTTTAATTCTTCGATTTCATCGCACATTCCTTCATAGTCACCGGTCAGGAACTTGCCGACCGAGATGACAATGTCTATTTCGTCTGCACCGCTATGAATAGCCATGGCAGTTTCTGCCACTTTCACTTCAATGAATGTTTGTGAAGAGGGAAATCCCCCCGATACACAGGCAATATTTACGTTATCGGCTTCCAGTGTGTCGTTTACTATCTCTGCCATATTGGGGTAAACACAAATGGCGGCTACATTGCTCAAATCGGGATATTTGTCAACGAAATCGTTTACCTTTTCGGTAAATTTCATTACGCTTTCTTCCGAGTCGGTACATTTTAATGTGGTGAGATCAATGCAGTGGAAGAGGAATTTCTTAACTTCCGGTGTATTGTTTTCAGCCAAATGCTCTTCGATGAAATGGGTAACTTTTGCTTTTACATCTTCATCATTCAGATGGGTGTTGTATTTGGCAAGTGCTTCCATATACTTGTCGTGAGCATCCTCATGTTCGTGACCATGCTCGTGACTGTGGCTACAATCGTGGTTATGTTCCATAATTCTTTATAATTTGGGGTTGTTTTTATGTCTGTCTTTGTCTCGGTTTGTTTTCTTTTCGAGATTCCGATGAAAGGCTTCCGTCAGGTCTACACCTGTCTGGTTGGCGAGGCAGAGGAGTACCCAAAGCACATCGGCCATCTCGTCTGCAAGGTTGCATTTTTCGCCCTCCTTGAAGGATTGGTCACCATATTTACGTGCCATGATACGTGCCAGTTCACCCACTTCTTCAGTCAGTACGGCCATATTGGTCAGTTCGCTGAAGTAGCGCACGCCGTATGTTTTAATCCAGCGGTCTACTTCTTTCTGTGCTTCTTCCAGTGTCATATTATTCTTTGTTTTTTGAGTCCATACATATAGTAACAGGGCCGTTGTTCAGAAGTTCGACTTTCATGTCGGCTCCGAATTCTCCTGTACCCACTTCGCGTCCAAGAGCGATACTGAGTTCATTGCAGAAGTATTCATATAAGGGAATAGCTGTTTCCGGTCGTGCAGCACGGATGTAAGAAGGGCGATTGCCCTTCTTGTAGGAGGCGAATAATGTAAATTGGCTGATAACCAATATATTACCTTCTACTTCCAGAATGGACTTATTCATTACTCCATTTTCATCATCAAATACTCTCAAGCCGATTACCTTTTTACATAGCCAGTCTGCATCTTCTTGATTATCAGCTTCTTCAATACCTACTAATATCATTAATCCTTTTTCTATGGCCGACTTGCAGACCCCGTCGATGGTGACGGATGCATGGCTTACTCGTTGTATAACTATTCTCATATTTTATTTTTTATTGTTTTTTGCAGATAGTATATATGCAAAGGTAGAAAAATCCCTTCTATTCTGTAAGGCTTTCTTTGATATTTTTAGCGGCAGCTTCGCCCACTACGGCGGCTATTTCTTCCAGTGTTGCTTTTTTTATGCGTGCCACACTCTTAAACGTTTTCAGAAGGGCGGCTTTGCGCTTCTCGCCGATTCCCGGAATACTGTCCAGGGCAGAGGCTACCTGACTCTTGCTTCGTTTGTCACGATGGAAAGTGATGGCGAATCGGTGCACTTCGTCTTGTATATTCTCTAGAAGATGAAATAACGGTGTGCTTTGTTTAATGCCGATGGTAAGCGGAGGAAATCCGTAAAGCAGTTCCGAAGTGCGGTGTCTGCGGTCTTTGGCAAGTCCGGCAATGGGAATACGCAGATGAAGTTCGTCCTCGATAACTTCACGAACGACCTCCATTTGTCCTTTTCCACCGTCGGTGATGATGAGGTCGGGCAGGGGAGAACCTTCTTCGATAAGGCGTGTGTAGCGGCGTCGGACAACTTCCTTCATGGAGGCATAATCATCGGGTCCTTCTACGGTTTTAATATTAAATTTGCGATAGTCTTGTTTGCTGGGCTTACCCATTTTGAATACCACGCAGGCGGCTACGGCATTCGAGCCTTGGATGTTGGAATTATCAAAACATTCGATGTGGGCGGGCATTTTCTCCATGTGGAGCTGGTCTTGTATTTCTTTCAGGATGCGTACTTTCTTTTGCTCGGGATTCAGCTTGTCCGCTTGTTTCAGGCGGTCTACTTTATATTGTTTTACATTCATGACGGATAGATCGAGCAAGTGTTTCTTCTCACCTCTTTGGGGAATGGTGAAAGTTACATTGTTCATCTCCATATCCACCTCGAAAGGAACGATAATTTCGCGTGAAGTACTATTGTATCGTTCTCTCATTTCTACGATTCCCAGTTGCAAAAGCTCTTCTTTGGTTTCGTTCAAACGCTTTTTATATTCGAATGTGAAGGCTTGGTTTATGCAGCCGTTGGTAATGTGGAGGTAATTGATGTAAGCCGAGTTTTCATCCATTTCAATGGAAAATACATCGACATTATGAATGATGGAATTGACAACCTCGCTTTTGGAACGATAGGTTTCTATGAGGTCATACTTTTCCTTTATCTTTTGCGCTTCCTCAAATTTCATTTCGGAAGCCAGGGCTTGCATCTCTTCCATGAGCAGGTCACTTACAATCTGTGTATCGCCTTTTAAAATCTCTTTGATTTCACGGATATCTTTCATATAGTCTTCGTGAGATTGGCGTCCTATGCACGGCCCTTTACAATTCTTTATATGATATTCCAGGCAGACATCAAACTTCCCGGCATTGATGTTCTCCGGGGTAAGATTTAATTTGCAGGTACGGATAGGATAGAGCTTTTTAATCAAATCGAGTACGGCATACATCGATGGAACATGACTGTACGGGCCGTAATAGCCGGAGCCGTTACGTATAATTTTACGTGTCTTGAAGATGCGGGGAAAGTATTCGTTACTTACGCAGATAGAAGGGTAGGTTTTGTCATCCTTCAGCATAACGTTGTAACGCGGACGGTATTTCTTGATTAGGTTATTTTCGAGTAAGAGGGCATCCTCTTCCGTTTTTACTACGATATAACGGATGTCTGCAATCTTGCTGACCAATACTCGTGTCTTTCCATTGGGATGTTCTCTGTTGAAATAAGAAGAGACTCTGCGCTTTAAATTCTTGGCTTTTCCAACGTAGATAATTGTTCCCTCAGCGTTCAGATATTGATAAATGCCGGGGCTTTCGGGAAGGTTGAGAACGATTCCTCTCAGATATTCATTGGTGCTAATCTCTTCTTTTTTCTCCATATTGTTACAATGTTATTGTTTTGGGATAAAGACGGATTTCATACGTCTGCTCCAAAGGTTTATATACTATCTTTGGTTGTAGGGGTAATGTTTGGTTATTTGCAGATATTCGCGGATACATTATTCGGAATATGGGGTTGTGTCAAAACCTGGATAATACTGTCGTTTGGTTCGTAGGGGTGAGGTTCGCTCGCCCGAAAACAGTTTGCTTTGTGTCTTCGGGCAGGCACCCCCTGCCTCTACAGCTGACGATCGGATAGACCGGTTTGGTTTTGACACACCCCCAAAGGTACATTTTTCGACTGCAGGCGAAGTTTATAATTGCAGCAGTGTATCCACTGTGATATCGGCAGGAAATGCCTTTCTCCCGTTCAGTCCTTTTAATTCTATAATGAAATTGATATATGCTTTCTTGGCACCACATTTTTGTACCAAGCGGTGGGTGGCTGCCATTGTTCCGCCTGTAGCCAATAAATCGTCGTGCAGCAAAACAACATCCTCTTCACTGATGGCATCCTTGTGTATTTGGATGGTATCGGTGCCGTATTCTTTGGCGTATGTTTCCTCCAGAACTTCAGCAGGGAGCTTGCCGGGCTTGCGTGCCATTACAAAACCTGCACCTAAACGTGCTGCCAAAGCACCGCCCATGATGAATCCTCGTGATTCGATACCCACCACTTTGGTGATGCCTTTATCCTTGTACATCTCATATAATGTGTCCAACATTTCCTGCATACACTCGGCACTCTTGAACAGTGTAGTGACATCATAGAATAAAATACCCGGGATAGGAAAATCAGGTATTTCTCTTAAATTAGCTAATAGCGTTTCTTTGCTCATAACCAGCGTTTTATTGTTTAATAATTAAATAACTTGTTTCACGTGAAACATTGCCTTTTTATCTTCCGAGAAGCACCAGCAGAACATTGATATCGCTGGGCGAAACTCCCGGGATGCGGCTGGCTTGCGCCAATGTTTCAGGGTCTATCTTTATTAATTTCTGACGGGCCTCGGTAGAAAGCGAGTTCAGCGAATTATAATCAAACTTGCCTTTTATGCGGATAGCTTCCAAGCGGTGAATCTTGTCGGCAATCATTCGCTCACGGTCGATATATCCCTGATACTTGATAAGAACTTCGGCTGCTTCGATTATCTCTTCTTTGCGGTCGGTTATATTATTCAGCATTTCTTTGAACGAGGGGATATGCTCGGCAATACTTTCTATTGTTATTTGCGGGCGGTTTATCAAGTCTATTAATTTGCATCCGTGAGTGAGGCGGGCGGTTCCCAAATGTTCCAAAGCGTCATTGATGAGTGCTGCTTTGATGGAGAACTTCCTGGTAAAATCAATGATGGAGTTTACCGCTTCGCGTTTACTGCACAGGTGCTCGTAGCGGTCTTGTTTGACAAGTCCCAGTTTATATGCCCGTTCGGTCAGACGCATATCGGCATCATCCTGACGGAGCAGGATGCGATATTCGGCACGTGAGGTAAACATACGATAGGGTTCGTCGACACCTTTTGTCACGAGGTCATCAATCAATACACCGATATAAGCTTCGTCTCGTGCCAAGGTGAATGGTTCTCCACCGTGGCAGTTGATGTGTGCATTGATGCCGGCAATGATACCTTGTCCTCCGGCTTCTTCGTAACCGGTCGTTCCGTTCACTTGTCCGGCAAAGAACAAGTTCTTGATTACTTTCGATTCCAACGTGTGTTGCAGTTGGGTAGGGTCGAAGTAATCATATTCGATGGCATAACCGGGGCGATAAACAACCAGGTCTTTGAAAGCCGGTACCTTCTTCAAGGCCGCAAGTTGGATATCCATTGGCAGAGAAGAAGAGAAGCCATTGAGGTAAAGTTCTTGCGTTGTTTCGCCTTCGGGTTCCAAGAAAAGCTGATGCTGTTCTTTATCCGGGAAGGTTACGATTTTTGTTTCTATACTGGGGCAATAGCGAGGTCCGATACTCTGAATTTGTCCGTTGAAAAGGGGAGAGTCGGGGAGTCCTTCACGCAAAATCTTGTGTACTTCTTCATTTGTAAAGCAAGTCCAGCATTGCAGTTGTTTCAGCTTGCGCGGTTCGCTCATGAAAGAGAAACGGTGAAAGTCATTTTCTCCGTCTTGTGTTTCCATCAGTTCGTAGTGTACGCTGCGACCGTCAATACGAACAGGAGTACCGGTCTTCATTCGTCCTGCAATGATTCCGTGACGAGTGATAGACTCGGTCAAATGGTAAGAAGCAGGTTCGGCGATTCGTCCTCCCGCCAGCTTTCTGCGGCCGATATGCATCAGCCCGTTCAGGAAAGTTCCTGCGGTCAGCACGATACATTTTGCATGGAATGTAACTCCCCAGCAAGTGACCAGTCCGGTTACTTCACCATTTTCGACTATCAACTCCTCTACTGTATCTTGCCAGATATGCAGATTGGGTGTGTTCTCTAATATTTCACGCCATGCCCAGATAAATTTACCGCGGTCGCACTGCGCACGCGGACTCCACATGGCAGGTCCTTTTGAGCGGTTGAGCATGCGGAACTGGATAGCAGTGCGGTCGGTTACAATTCCCATGTATCCTCCCAGCGCATCTATCTCTCTTACGATTTGTCCTTTTGCGATGCCTCCCACAGCCGGGTTGCAACTCATTTGCCCAATCTTATTCATATCCATCGTGATAAGGCAAGTCTTTGAACCCAGATTCGCTGCGGCAGCGGCTGCTTCGCAACCGGCATGTCCGGCACCAATTACAATTACGTCGTACTTAAAATCCATTGATTTATTTCTTTTTACCGTGGCAAAATTACTAAAAAGTTGTCAGAAAGTAGGTTGAGGGATTGTTAGAAAATGATAGAGAGAGGAAAAAGGATGATAAAAAAGAGAATCGAGGGATTATTTTGTCAGGAATCGAGTGTTTTCTTATTGAAGTTCTCTGTTTGGGGCGATGTATTTCGGGTCACATTGTTTTCTTGGGGATTCGACATTTCATACTCACCGACCAAGGGAAGGATAAGCCGTTTTTTAGGGTCAGTCAAAGGCTTTTAAACGGAAGATTATTACAGTCCATTGCAGCAGACCGTACAGTCTGCTACGGTGGACTGTACGGTCTGCCGTAACAGACTATACAGTCCACTGTGGAAGTCTGTAGTAATCCGACTTATAGACAGGCATAACCGAAAGGATGGAAATGCATAGTCCGGCTAATGAAACGACTTAGGTGGTTCAAAACGTATGCAGAGTTTGAAAATCGGAGAAGACAGCATCCGGTGACAGGGAGTGCTTGATATATTAATGGAAGAAGCGGTTCAGATACTCAGCATTTCCAATGCCTTGTTTTCTGCTGCTTCCATTATTTCGCGTTCTCCGGGACCCTTGTCATTGATGCCGCAGAGATGCAGGATACCATGTATAATGACGCGGTGAAGCTCCCGCTCATACGGTTGGTTGAATTGCTCTGCATTCGTGCGGACAGTATCCAGGCTGATGAATAAATCGCCCGAAAGACGGTTGCCGGCACAATAGTCGAAAGTAATGATATCCGTATAATAATCATGTTGTAAATATTGGCGGTTTACTTCCAGAATCTTTTCATCCGAGCAGAAGATATAAGCTATTTCACCGACTCTTTTTCCATAGTCGGCAGCAACCTTTTTTATCCATTCTGTAGTTTCCCTTTTCTTGATGGCAGGCATTTCAATGCCTTCTGTCTGATAACTAATCATACTTTTCTCATTTTTAAAGACGGGCAAAGATAGATAAAGTATTCTGATAATCCTCTTTTATCCAAAGAAAAGGTAGCAAATAAAGATAGCCGCAATCACTCCTGCCAGGTCTGCTAACAGTCCGCAAGGCACCGCATGGCGGGTTTTTACGATACCTACACTGCCAAAGTAGACAGCGAGGATATAAAAGGTAGTATCAGTAGAGCCTTGAAAGATACACGCCAGACGCCCGACGAAGGAGTCCGGACCGTAAGTCGTCATGGCATCTACCATAAGTCCTCTGGCCCCGCTTCCGCTTAACGGTTTCATTAAGGCAGTAGGCAGTCCGCCCACAAAATCGCTGTTGATGCCGCATAGTTTGACTGCACCTTCGATGCCGTCAATCAGATAATCCATCGCACCGGAAGCACGGAAAACACCAATTGCAACCAAGATTGCAACCAGATAGGGGATGATGCGTACAGCGGTACTGAATCCTTCTTTTGCTCCTTCTACGAAAGCATCATATACGTTGATTTTCTTTTTCATTCCTGCTATGATGAAACCGATAATTATCAAGAATAAGAAGACGTTGGCAGTGGTGGTGGAATAAATATCAATCTGTGTTCGGGAAAGAGTATTGAAGAAATAGATGATACCTGCTACCAAAAGGCTTATTCCTCCCAGAAATAACAAGATAGTGCGGTTAAGCAAGTTTATTTTCTGGTAAATGCTGACAGTGATAATTCCGGCAAGCGTTGAGAAGAAAGTGGCAAGAAGAATGGGTACAAAAATATCAGTCGGTTGAGCTGCCCCCAGTTGGGCACGATATACCATGATGCTGATCGGAATGAGTGTCAGCCCGGAGGTATTTAAGACCAGAAACATAATCATCGGATTAGTGGCTGTGTCTTTCTTTGGGTTTAGTTCCTGTAAGCCTTCCATCGCTTTCAAACCTAACGGTGTGGCAGCATTGTCCAATCCCAGCATATTTGCCGCCAGATTCATAAAAATGCTCCCGGTCACCGGATGCCCTTTGGGAATCTCCGGAAAAAGTTTGCAAAACAGAGGGCTCAACAATTTAGAGAACAAAGCAATGACTCCCCCTTTCTCGCCTATCTTCATAATTCCGAGCCAGAGTGAAAGCACGCCGGTCAATCCCAATGAAATCTCGAATGCAGTTTTGGAAGAACTGAAGGTTGAATTGATAATCTCGGGAAAGACCTGGGTATCTCCTAGAAAAACAAGTCTTACCAATGCAACTGCAAAGGCGATTAGGAAGAAGGCAATCCAAATATAATTGAGCACCATAACTGTTGAGTGTTTTTGTTTGCGAGCAAAAGTACAAATAAATCCTCTAATTCGGATAAGGATGCATGATGGAAATTTTTAAGCGATTCTCGTTGATTGGCGGGATGAACATTTGATAGAATTATCACTTGTTTCCGTCTTTTTTGATTGGATAATTCCATTTGAGAATGACTTAATGTGCGTTTTCCTTTTAGTTTTTATGGAAAAAAGGAAGGAAAAGAAATAGAAAAGAACTTTTTATTCTAGAAAGAAGATGCCCGGTTCGTCGTTTTTCGAGTTTCGGAGAATAACTCCTGCGGTTGTAGAGACGGTAAAATAGTGCTTTTTGCCATATACTCTTTATTGTTGGCATAGATAAAGAGCACACTGCCTCCCTTAATTGTATTAATGATCGGTTTGGTAAGTGCCTGCGGCAATGCCGGACATCCGAAACTTCTTCCTAATCTCCCGCCCCTGCATACGGAAGGATTGGCATAAGCAGCACCATGTACTACAATGGCACGCTCGCGTGCACGGTCGTTAATTCCTTTTTCCAGTCCATCCAATAATAATGAATAACCGTTCTTTCCCCGGTAAGTGCTTCCGGTGAGATAGAAACCGAGTGAGCTCTTATATGAGCCGACCGCATTGGAGAAAGAAGTGGCATAGTTTTCCCCACTGTTTTTGCCGTGTGCGACTACCGATGAGTAAAGTAGCTTTCTTTCTTTCATATCGAACACGAACAAACGTTTTTCGGTCGACGGTTTGGTGAAGTCGATAAGAGTTAATACAGGTTTCTTTTTCTGTTCTATTTTGTTGTAACCTTGCACAGCTTGTCGGAATGCCGGAAAGTTTACAATTCCTCCCAAATTCATTTCTTCAAATAAAACTTCGCCATCCGTTAGTTCGTTTTCAGGAATGACCATATCTGTCATCTCCTCGGAGACAGACGTCCGAGTAGATACGTTACTGAATGGGAAAAGAAATAGGAATAGAAATAAAAAAGCTTTGTACATAGGTGAAAACTAAATAATGGGTGCAAAGTTACGCACATTTCTATTCCAAAACAAATATAATTGTCTCATTAACAGGTGCCCAGTCAAAAATAAACTTGGCATGTGATGTTGCGTTGCGCACGCACATGTGCGAACGGGGTGTCGTTCCTAACGTATAGCTATATTCGATAATACCTTTCGCCGGTGCATTGGTGGGCACACCATGAATATAGCCACCATTGTTGAAGCGGTTGGCATAAGAAGCAAACCCTCCGGTTGCGGTGGAACCGTCTTTGAGGAAAATCATTTTTGGCTTCTTTTCTTGCAAGACAAACATACCCAATGGTGTGGGCTGTGCATAGGGCGGCCGCCGTTGCCCTGTCGTTGCCGGATTCATGCTGCGTACCAACCATTCCCCCTCTTTCTTTCGTTCCAGAGTCGTGATATTCTGGTTATGGCGGTCTACAAAGATAGCTTTATCAAAAACGACAGTATCGGGAATGAGTTTCACATATTTGGTAGGTGCATACCATTCTCCTCCTATATATATAGGTGTGACTTTCGTAAACTTTCCTTTTGTACCCAGATGGCGCGTCAGCAACCCATCCAGTCCATAACGTACCGGAGTGAGCGTATCATTGAGCTCATACAACGGTACTCCCTGATATCGTTCCACCCCTAAAGTATCAGCCACACGTTTATAAGCATCCCGCTTAAAATTCTTGACCAGCGGAGCTTCTCCATTCCGGTTCTTATAATTCTGAAGGATACACCATTGTGATGGTTTCTGCCGGATATTTTCCAACAAAGCTAACCTTTCTTTTATCTTTTCCCATTGAAAGCAGCGTGTTGTATCCTTATAAGGGTAGATATCTTTTAAAGTATGCTTGTCATAAAGCAGCTCTTTTTCTATTTTTATATCTTCGGCAGCCAGTTCTTTCACCATAATTTCGGCAGGAGTTTCGGCAATGGAATCCCGGGCTTCGAAGATGGCGGATTGTTGCGCGTCGTTTTCCGCTTTCGAGTTGCAGGAACAGAGTACGCAGAACCCTGTCAGCCAATATATGAATCCTATCCTTTTCATAACAGATATGGGGTTTGTAGAGTTCGTTTACAAATATAATTCTTTATAAGGAATAACCATGCGTTTTTGTTTAAATCTTGTATCTTTGTAGCATAACTTTGTCATTTATATCATGAAGAAATTACCTTTTCTTTGGGGAATTATTATCATATTACTGTCTGTTGCCAGATGTCGTCCGTCCAATCACCGTGCTTTGCTGCAACGCGCCGATTCTTAATATCCGCTTCAAGGAACGTGTCAAAGACCATATCGGAGGCAACACTTTTGGCTTTATACCGACCAGCCATGGCGCAGCCGTTCCGAAAGTGACTATTCTCTTTCTTCTTTTTATGTAGATGAAGGAATAGATATCGATATGGGCAGATAATGGCATATAGGTACCCAACTTACCTATATCAACGGTGCTCCCAATAATGTAACCGACAACCGTACAGAAGTGCATGACATTCAGGAACTTCGTACCGATTCATTCATGCTCGGCCGTGATGATAAGGACTATTCAATTATTTGAAAGACAAGTCTGATACATTCTTCGATTTTGATTCTGAAAGCTACCTGCCGACAGGAGAAATAATCCCCGGCTCGGAGTTCAATTATGATAAGAATCAGCACCGTATGGTAGATGTAATCTCTTCGGTGCCGATATCAAGCGTAAAAAACATAATTTGAGTAACACGGATATTCAAAACCGCCTGTAGTCGGGGGTGGATTTTTCCCCTTGTATGCCTTTGTTTTTGTCACAAAGGTGGAGAACAACTTTTCTTTTTTCTATGGCAGGTCAGTTTACCAATCATGCTGTAAATAAGAACGGTTAAGTGGAAATGAGATTTATTTCCCTTAACCGTTCTTCCGATGAAATGGGGGATTTTAGGCAGGTCGAAGAAATATAATTCTAGAAAATGAGATTCTTTTTTTAGCGGGATTGATACAGATATGCATGTTCGGCAAGTATGGCAGAATATCCTATTTTATAAAATACCTTATGTCCTCATCGTTTTATCTTCCTAATTGCAAAGGAATAAAAAAACAGACAACTTATCTTTGTCGGATGCTGTTAAGTCAAAAAAATAATTTAAAGATTAGATTACGATGATTACAATTAACCTAAAGAACAGGTGTTCAAGTAAAAAGTCTCTGGCACTCTTTATGCAAACGAACATTACTCATTTGAAAGAGTTGGAACAAACTCGCACAGGTGAAACCTATGCGACTGCGTTTAATAGTTTTATGAGATTTACGAATGGCGAGGATGTGTCGCTAAGTGAAATGGACTCAGACATGATGGTGGCTTATGAAACCTATTTAAAGGTGAATGGGGTGAGTATGAATACTATTTCTTTCTATATGCGCATACTTCGGGCTGTATACAACCGTGCCGTGGAGCAAGGAATTACTTTGCAACGCTATCCTTTTAAGCACGTCTATACAGGAGTGTGTAAAACTATCAAGCGCGCTCTTCCCCTCAGTGTGATAAAGCAGATAAGATTGTTGGAATTGCCTCCAAATTCTACCTTGGATTATGTGCGTGATATGTTTTTGTTTAGTTTCTATACCCGCGGAATGTCTTTTGTAGATATGGCCTATTTGCATAAAGAAGATTTGTCGGAGGGTATTTTATCGTATAAAAGGAAGAAAACGGGGCAGTTACTCCATATCAGGTGGGAGAGATGCATGGAAAATATTGTGAAGAAATATTCTTGGAATCACACTGTTTATCTGCTCCCCATTCTTAAGGACAACGGTGTGGATGAAAGAAGGCAGTATAAAAATGCCATCACTCTCATGAATCGCAGGTTGAAAGATATAGGCAGGATGGTGGGACTAACCCATCCATTGACAATGCACTGCGCGCGCCATTCATGGGCTAGTGTGGCAAAACATAAACGTATTCCTTTGTCTGTCATCAGCGAAAGCATGGGACATGATTCCGAAGGAACGACCATGATTTATTTGTCATCGTTGGATACGGCTGTAATCGATGAAGCCAACAAGCAAGTATTGAAAGAACTTTTCTAAAAAAGTTTGTATCTTAAAAGGATACCGTATTAGGTACAAAAAACTTCAAATCCGTCAGCTGATACGGAAATCCTTTGCCGAGCCGGGGTATGGCTGACAGGTTTGAGGGAAACATACGGATATTTTGCAGGTTATTCAACTCACAGAAAATGTTTATCTGGCAGAACTTGCCGATATTTGTCAGGAAAGAAAGCCGCGGCATCGTTGGTATCTCATATGAATCACCCCTTAGTGTCAACCTCTAATCAATGCCTTTGATGTAATTCAATATGTGCTGTATGAAATCAAGTACTTTGAATGGATGTTGAGAAGCTGCAGTTTCGGATGTTAATGCTATGTAATCAATCCCTTCTAAACACGAATTAGTAATATCAATAATTTCTGCACGAAGAGGTATTTGGCTCCATTTTAAAGAGTCCAAAGTTCCTGTTCCAATAGATATTTTGCAACCTGCTTTTTGTGCTTTCTGTATGATTTCTTTTTGTATGATTCCTATTTTTTCAATACCCAATGAGAGCCCCAGATCTCCGCGTCCAACAAATATTGTGTCCGACTGTGCTAATATACTTTCAATATTAGATACTGCCGTGCCGGTTTCTATTTTGGGAATGACAGAAGCCGCGTGAGGAAAGACCTTCTTAGCCCAAACAAGATTGTCTCCGCTTTCAATAAAAGATAAAATAAGACTGATTGGGAAACGATGCAGGACTGAGTTTACTTCTGCGATTTCTTTTTCATCAATAAGAAATTTAAAAAACTCTTTTCCTTTGATGCCGATTGCAACATGATTGCCCAGTCTGCCACCGGAAAGGGAGCGTAATGTTACTGTATTCTGATGAACCCCTTCGACTACAGCTTCAATTTCGCCATCACCAAAATATGGAGGCAAAGTGATGATGCCTTTCACGCTAATTTCTCATAAACAGGCGGTTTCAGCAGTTGTTATGTGTGAAAGGAGGTATGCAATAAACTTTCTACCAGGTTAATTTTTGCCTTTTTCTTCTTTTTATCAATCGATAAAAGTGTTTTAGAAAAAGACTTTGTTCTTTTTGAAAAACACTTAAGTCTTTCTCAGAAACTCCTTGGTCTTTCCGTATAACTTCAAGGTCTTTTCATTATGATACATTGACATCTGTTAAGATTTTCGAGTTGGATGTAAAACAAACGATTGATGGTACTTAACCTGTTGGGGATGTGGTGAATAAGATTTCAGGAGAGAGAAGAAAAAAAGTGCATCTCTTAGTAAGAGATACACTTTTCGCTGCAAATTTACACAAAGTTTTGATAAT
>ENA-OPSK01001343-OPSK01001343.1-human-gut-metagenome-genome-assembly--contig:-NODE-1343-length-18703-cov-3.825611_pt1 | contig 18703 bp, 19 predicted proteins | sample MGYA00241807_ERZ501905 | MGnify/ENA primary metagenome ERZ501905 (study PRJEB25962, sample SAMEA2042111) | human gut metagenome | biome: human gut; feature: human-associated habitat; material: faeces...
CTCTTTGCCAGAAAATATTTCCCACAGACCTTGCACCGCCGGAAGCAAAGTCCCCAGTCATTCAGCCGGTTCAAATAATCATTGAATCAACAGCAGTATCATTGACAGCAAGTTTATTATGTGAATTAGTAAAACGAAAGATTAAGGTAATATTCTGCGATGAAAAAAGGAATCCATGTTCTGAATTATTGCCGTATTATGGAAGTCATGATACAAGTGAGAAAATAAGAACACAGATGGAGTGGGGAGAATACGGAAAAGGATCTGTGTGGACAAAAATTATAAGAGAAAAAATTAAAAATCAGAGAGATTTATTGCGGCAGTTTCAGAAAAAAGAAAGTGAATTACTAGATAATTACTTGGAAGAACTTACATACAGGGATAAGACAAATAGAGAAGGACATGCGGCGAAAGTATATTTTAATGCATTGTTTGGAACAAAATTTACTCGCTCAGCGGAAATAGCAGTGAATGCAGCACTTAATTATGGATATGCTATATTTTTATCATCTGTGAATCGAGAAATTGTGTCAAATGGTTATATTACGCAAATCGGTATTTTTCATGATAATATGTTCAATGATTTTAATTTAGGATCAGATCTTGTAGAGCCTCTTAGAATGATTGTTGATGAATATGTATACACGCATCAGCCAGAAGAATTCGGACATAACGAGAAAATGGCACTTCTTGACCTTCTAAATCAAGAAGTATGGATTGATGGAAGGCGACAGGTTTTAAATAATGCAATAAAAATATATTGTAAAAGTGTGTTTGAAGCATTAAAACAAGAAGATGCACAGATTATAAGGTTTATTGGAAATGAGTTATAGATTTATGAGAATTATAGTTATGTTTGACCTTCCAGTGGTTACATCTGTTGAAAGACAGGAATATACAAAATTTCGTAAATTTCTGTTGAAAAGCGGATTTATTATGATGCAGGAATCAGTTTACACAAAAATTGCATTAAATACGTCAGTAGCAGATGGAATTATGCAACAAGTTCGCAATCATAAACCACCGGAAGGACTAGTTCAGATGCTAACAATTACTGAAAAACAATTTCAAAAAATGGAATTAGTAGTAGGAGAAGAGCACAAAGATGTGATAGATAATGATGAAAGGCTAATAATTTTATGAAAATAATACATCCAATATTTCAAGAACCTATAGTTTTGGAAGATGACAAAGTTTGTGTGATTCAGATTGAGAATAAGAAATGTTATCGAGAACTATTATGTGAAATATTGTATCAGTCAAAACGTCTGCGAGAAGGAAATTTACTTATAACAGAAGAAGGAAAAGAGTTTGATCTTGGAAAAGATATTCATGTGATAACGGATGTACTTCCTGTAGATTCTAATCAAAGAAAAATACTTGGTAAGCTATACCAGAGAATGGAATCAATGGCATTGGAAAGTGATTTTTATCTGGAAACACAGCAGATTCTGTCTCAGCTTCAACGATTTATGACAATTTTAACCGATGATGAGATGATTGCATTGGATTTTAAAGATGAAATCAGTTTACAGGATTTATTTAAAATTGCTGATTTAAAGATTGAATGTGAGAATATTAAGTTATTAGAAAAGTTATTGGATTATTTAGAAGTTGTCCAGGAATTTTTGAAACCAAAATGTATCATAATTATGGGGTTAAAACAGTTCTTTGAGAAAGATGAATTGGAGGAGATTTATAAGTTTGTGATATATCAAGGAATTAGATTAGTGTTAATTGAAAATGCGATAGATAAGGAGAGTTATGATTTTGAAAAAAAGTTAATTGTTGATATGGATTTGTGCGAGATATAGGAAATACAGATTATTATAGAGCAAAGTAATGGAGAATAAATCCTTCAATAGGTAAGTTAATTTATTTTGTAAAAAATGAAAAGCAGGAATAATTGATTAGTTTAGCTACTGGAGAGTAATCAATTATTCCTGTGGACATATTAATGTTTCTGACCATCCACATCATGTGAAGCAGATTCCCTCAATACAACTTTCCCTGCTGCCTGACGCCGTCTCGTATCAGACATTGCCGCATAATGTTTTCGAGTCGTATTAACATCAGAGTGTCCAAGAACCTCCGCCACAAGATAAATATCATCGGTCTCCTGATAAAGAGCAGTACCATAAGTACTACGCAGTTTATGAGGAGTGATCTTCTTTAGTGGAGTGACTTCCTTCGCATATTTTTTCACAAGATTCTGGACCGCCTGCACACCAATCCTTCGTCTTTGCATAGAATAAAATAAAGCATCTTCATGCCCTTCCTTTGGAATGATGAGTTTTCTGCTGCCCTCAATATATTGCTCTAAAGCATCTGCAACTTCATTTCCAAAATAAACGGTCATTTCTTTTCGTCCTTTTCGGATCAGATGAAGACCGTTATTGCGGAAATCAACATCATCAATGTTTAGACCCACTAATTCAGATACACGGATTCCAGTCCCAAGAAGAAGTGTAATGATCGCAAGATCACGTTCCTTGGTCTTTTCATAATAAGCAAGTTTCTGCCCGGTTAAATGGTCACCTCCGTGTTCTACAAAATCAAGCAAAGAAGCAACTTCATCGGCTTCTAAACGGATAATTTCCTTCTCACGGATTTTTGGCATATCAACAAGCAATGTTGGATTTTTCTCAATCAGCTGTCGTTTGTAAAAATATCCGTAAAAAGAACGGAGTGCAGACATCTTACGAAAAACACCTTGTTCAGTATTCTGCATATGCTTATGTTGTTCTTCCGAGATGTAAACCTTTAAATATTCCATATATTCTTCCAGATCAACGGATTCAATCTTATCAAGATCACTTACTTTAAAATCCAGCACAGAGTAATTACGGTAAGCAGGATTTTCATCGATCAGAAAATGAAAGAAGACTCTCAGATCATATGCATAAGCAATTCGAGTTCTTACTTGTGTGGTAGAATCAATTGCACGGAAGAATTCTTTCGCAAAAGGCGGGAGTGTTTTAATAAGTTCACGTAATTTGATCGTCTGTCTTGCAGTCAGATCGTCATAATATGGTAATGATTTCATAAAATTCACCTGTTTCTTATTTATTTAGCATACCATTTACGGCTATTCAGTAGTAGTAAATGAAAATAATACATGACTTATTCTATCAATTTTTCACAAAGCTTGCAAACTTTCCCCTTCTATGTATAATAATAGTTAGTCAAGACTAACTAGAACGAAAATAAAAAGAAAGGAACATTTCGTGTATGATGCAATTTTTTAAATCATCAACAAAAGAAACGATGAACTTCCTAAGATATGTCGGACCAGGTTTACTAGTCACCGTAGGTTTTATAGATCCCGGAAACTGGGCAAGTAATATCGCAGCAGGTTCCGGTTATGGATATACGTTATTATGGATGGTCACATTATCAACGATCATGCTCATTATCTTACAGCATAATGCAGCACATCTAGGAATCGTCACAGGAAAATGTTTATCAGAAGCAACAAGTCTGTATATTAATAAAGGGTTTAAGAACATCATTTTATTAACAGCAGTTGCAGCATCGATCGCAACCGCAATGGCAGAACTTTTAGGTGGTGCAATGGCATTAGAAATGCTGTTTCATATTCCAGTAAAGATTGGTACATTTATCATTTTAGTGATCGTACTGATCTGTCAGTTTACGAATGCATACAGCAGAATCGAGAAACTGATCATCTTATTTGTATCACTGATCGGATTCTCTTTTCTGTTTGAAATCTGTATTGCAGATATTGAATGGAAACAGGCGCTGATCGGATGGGTAAAGCCAGAAATTCCCAAAGGTTCACTTCCAGTTGTCATGAGTGTTCTAGGAGCAGTCGTGATGCCACATAACCTGTTTTTACATTCAGAGATCATTCAGAGCAGAGAATGGAATCTAAAAGATGAAAATGTGATAGAACAGCAGTTAAAATACGAGTTTAAAGATACCTTATTTTCCATGATCATAGGATGGGCAATTAACAGTGCAATGATCTTAATGGCAGCAGCTACCCTGTATCAAGGAAATGGTCATTCTATTGATGATATTCATTTAGCAGGTTCCATGTTAACACCACTTCTTGGAAATGCAGCATCAATTATTTTTGCACTTGCATTATTGCTTGCTGGAATCTCATCAAGTATTACAGCAGGAATGGCCGGCGGAACGATTTTTTCTGGAATTTTTGATCATCCTTATGATATTCATCATAAAGATACGAAATTAGGAGTTCTTATTACGATGATTCCGGCAACATTGATTATTTTACTGATAAAATCTCCATTCGATGGATTGATCTATTCCCAGATGTTTTTGGCAGTTCAACTTCCTATTACGATCTTTACTCAGATCTATTTGACATCCTCAAAGAAAGTCATGGGGAAATATGCGAATTCGAAACGATTAAAGATCATACTTTTTATGATTGCACTGATCGTAACATTTCTTAACATATGTCTGTTTGTGACTGGATTTTAAATATAAAAAATGAGATAATAAAGATAAAAAAAGAAAGGAGCATCTTATGGAAATTAAATATTTATCAATTAAGAATTTTAAATCAATCCGGCATATGGAAATATCAGATATCCAGAATGCTCTGATTCTTGTTGGAAAGAATAATACAGGAAAATCATCCATCCTTCATGCCTTGCGTGCAGTCGAAGGATCTTATGAAATCTCATTGGATGATTTTAACGAGACAATGCAAAATATAGAGATTGGATTTATATTATCCATTACAGAAGAAGATCTTCATATTTTTCATAAAAATGGTATAGTGAGCCAGTATAAAAAATACGATCTTTGGAAAAAGGATTTTGAGAGCAAACTTCCATCTTACAAAAATGAAGAGATCACCTTTACATTCATTGCCAATAAAGAAGGCAAACAGCGGTTTTACGATGGAAAAAGGAAACATAATAAGTATATTCGGGAAATTTTCCCAACTATTTATTTCATTGGAACGAACCGTAATTTAAAACAGATACAGGATGATCTTTTTATGTTACAGGAAGACAGTTTGCTTAAGATCATGCGTACAAACTGCTGTATGTTTGATCCTGTGAAACCATGTACTCATTGTTTTCAGTGTATCGGTCTGATCAATCAGAAGAGTCCAAAAGAGCTGAATGCATTTGAGGCTGCAAAGTTATTTGAATATAAATTGTATGAGATGAACATTGACCAGTTTGAGAAACGTATTAATGAGAGCTTCCATAAGAACGGCGGATTTGAGGATATCATTTTTTCTATGAATTATGATGTTGATCAGATGCTTCAAGTTAATGCAGAGGCTTATAACAAAGAACGTGATATTTCAATTTCTGTGGAACGATTGGGTCGTGGAATGAAAAGTATTTATATGCTTTCTCTTTTGGAAGCTTATGTAATGGATGAGAATAGTCTTTCATCGATCATTCTGGTAGAGGAACCAGAGATGTTTTTGCATCCACAACTGCAAAAGACAGCCAGTGAGATCCTTTATCGTCTGGCACAGAAGAATCAGGTGATCTTTACAACACATTCTCCACATTTATTAGCCAATTTTAGCAGTAGACAATTATGTCAGATCATATTGGATGAAGATTCATATTCTGTTGCAAAGAAGAAAACGAACATTAGTTCGGTATTAGACGATCTTGGATATAATGCTTCCGATCTTATGAATGTTGATTTTGTTTTTATCGTAGAAGGAAAACAAGATAAATACCGTTTGCCATTGTTGTTAAATCATTATTATTCTGAAATTTATGATGAAGACGGCAGATTAAATCGTGTAGCGATCCTGACAACAAACAGCTGTACCAATATCAAGACGTATGCCAACTTAAAATATATAAATCAGCTTTATATGAAGGATCGTTTTTTAATGATCCGTGATAGTGATGGTAAGGATCGAGATATGCTTGGAAGACAACTTTGTAAATATTATGATGAGAGAAATCTTGTGGATGTTGATCATTTACCAAAAGTGACAAGGAAAAATGTATTGATCTTAAAATATTATTCTTTTGAAAATTATTTTTTAAATCCAGAGATCATGTCAAAACTTGGAGTTATAGAATCTGAAGATGCTTTTTATGAGATTTTATATGATAAATGGAGAGAATATCTGCATAGGATCAAAAGTGGAGTTCATTTGATACAGATGATGGGACGTGATTTTACATCACCGCAAGATATGAAAGAACATATGGAAGAGATCAAAACCTATATGCGGGGTCATAATCTGTTTGATATTTTTTATGGAAGATATAAAAAAGAAGAGAAAGATTTATTAAAGAAATATATTGAGATCGCACCAAGAGATGAATTTAGTGATATTCTTGATGCGGCGGATTCGTTTATCTATTTTCAGAGTAAGACAAAACAAAAAGATATTCAGAATGAAACAAATTAAAGAAAGTGCGAGATAAATAATATGACAAAGAAACACACAATATTAACAGCGATCAATTCGAAATACATTCACTCGAACCTTGCAGTTTACTGCCTTCGTGCCTACGCAAAGCCATATATCGATGAAGTCGAGATTGCAGAATATACGATCAATCAGCAGGTGGATGATATCCTGATGAGTCTGTATCAGAAACATCCAGATATCCTTTGTTTTTCCTGTTATATCTGGAATATTGAATACATAGAACGTGTGATTAGGGAAATCCATAAACTACTGCCGGATGTTCCAATCTGGCTTGGAGGACCAGAAGTTTCCTATGATTCCAGAGAAGTTTTAAGACGACTTCCACAGGTAACGGGTGTGATGAAAGGGGAAGGAGAAGTTACATTCCTTGAAGTGCTTGATCATTATCATGGAAAGAGAGATGATCTTAGCAAGATTCCTGGACTAACTTATAGAAATGAAGATGAGATCGTAGAAACACCATGGCGTCCAGTGATGGACTTAAGTAAAGTTCCATTTGTGTATGAACATATTGAAGATTTTGAACATAAGATCATCTACTATGAATCAAGCAGGGGCTGTCCATTTTCATGTAGTTATTGTTTATCTTCGATCGATAAATGCCTGCGCTTCCGAAATCTTTCTCTTGTCAAAAAGGAATTACAGTTTTTCTTAGATCATAAAGTGCCACAGGTCAAATTTGTCGATCGTACCTTTAACTGTCGACATGATCATGCAATGGAAATCTGGCGTTATATAAAGGAACATGATAACGGCATTACCAATTTCCATTTTGAAGTGGCAGCAGATGTCTTAAAGGATGATGAAATTGAATTGATCTCTGATATGCGTCCGGGACTGATTCAGTTAGAGATTGGCGTTCAGTCAACGAACATCGATACGATCACTGAGATTCACAGGAAAATGGATTTTAAGAAAGTTGCAGATATCGTAACAAGGATCAATGCTGGACATAATATACATCAACATTTGGATCTGATCGCAGGACTGCCCTATGAAGATCTTGAAAGTTTTAAACAGTCATTTCAGGATGTCTATGAAGTACGTCCAGAACAATTACAGTTAGGATTTTTAAAAGTATTAAAAGGTTCTTATATGGAAAAACAAAAAGAGAACTATGGGCTTGTTTATAAAGATACACCGCCTTATGAAGTCCTTTATACAAAATGGCTGCCTTATGAAGATGTACTGGTTTTAAAGAAAGTGGAAGAAATGGTGGAAGTTTATTATAATAGCAGCCAGTTTTCGAACACCTTGCGGTTGTTGGAAAAAGAATTTGACACTGCATTTGCTTTATATGATACACTTGCCAGATTTTATGAGGAGAAAGGTTATGACAAGGTCAGCCACAGCCGGATTGCCCGATTTGAAATCTTATATGAATTTATACAAACCATTACAGCAGAAGAGAATCTTGTATTATATAAAGAGTTGTTAACGTATGACTTATATCTTCGTGAAAATGTAAAGAAACGTCCGGATTTTGCAGGAGATTATACATTACAAAAGGATGAGCTTCGTTATATCAACGAAGAGATTTTATTAAAAGATGAACGACTTGCATATTTTGGACAAAAGAATATGCGGAAATTTTCCCATATGGAACAATTCGATCATGCGGTAAATGAAGATTTTAAAGAAACAAAAACCATCCTATTGTTTGATTATCAGAATAGAGATCCATTGACAAACCAGGCGACAGTTTATCCGATTACAATGAATTTGATAAAAAATCAATAAAAATATAGTAAGAAAGAGGGTGCAGAAAATAAGATGATCGCAATATATTTAGCACCACTTTATCTGCTGTTAAATGTCTATTTTTTATTCCGAATATTGAAATGGTTAGAGACTTGTCATGTTTATTTTAAAAAGAAATGGATCAAAGCAGGTTTGGTCATGATCTATGTATTTCTTGCATTCAGTATTCTGATCGCATTTTTGTTTCCACAAGGAACAATACGGCGAGCTATGAAACTGATCAGTAATTACTGGCTGGGTGTTTTGATGTATTTGGCGCTTACGATCCTTATTGCGGATCTGATCCGCCTAATCTTAATCTATTTTGTAAAAGCAGATCAGAAAAAGTTTCGGACACCAAAAGTTTTTAGGATTGTTGGAAGCATTTGTATGATCTTGATCTTATTGATCAGTTTTTACGGAGTGTGTAATGCAAGGAATATCAGGACAACAAGTTACCATGTAACGATACATAAAAAAGTAGGAAATCATAAAAAGCTAAAGATCATTTTACTTGCAGATCTTCATCTTGGATACAATATTGGATGTTCTCAGATGAAACAGATGGTAATGAAAGTAAATCGGCAAAGTCCAGATCTGATCGTGGTCGCAGGAGACATTTTTGATAATGAATATGATGCATTAGATGATCCAGATCAGTTGGTCAAGATATTTCGACAGCTAAAGAGTCAATACGGTGTTTATGCAGTTTATGGAAATCATGATATTGATGAAAAGATTCTTGCAGGATTTACATTTGGCAGCGGTCGGGAGAAAAAGGTCAGCGATCCAAGAATGGATGAATTTGTAAAAAGGGCAGGAATGAAGTTATTAAGAGATGAATCTGTTTGTATTGATCAAAGCTTCTATCTCTATGGAAGACCAGATGCTGAGAAAGTAGGCCGTGGGATCAGCAGACGTAAGACTCCAAAAGAACTGGTAAATGGAATGGATCTTAAAAAGCCTGTGATCGTACTGGATCATGAGCCAAGGCAGTTGGAAGAGTTAAATCAGGCAGGAGTAGACATTGATCTTTGCGGGCATACGCATGATGGACAGCTGTTCCCTGGGAATATTACAATTCATTTGTTTTGGAAGAATCCGTATGGATATCGTAAGGTTGGAAATGCGCATCAGATCGTAACTTCAGGTGTTGGTTTATTTGGCCCGAATATGAGGGTCGGAACGAAAGCGGAGATTGTGGTTGTGAATGTGGATTTTAGATGATCTGACAAAGATGTCAGTTATACTATAATAAACATAATGGAGGAAGACATTTTTATGAAATATAACGATGGAAAAGACAGATGCAGTTGGGCTAATCCAAAGAATCCGATATATATTGATTATCACGATAAAGAATGGGGAGTGCCTGTCTATGACGACCATAAATTGTTTGAAATGCTGATCTTGGAATCGTTTCAGGCAGGATTATCGTGGGAGTGTGTGTTAAATAAACGAGAAGCGTTCAGAGAAGCGTTTGATGATTTTGATGTATATAAAGTGAGTGCATATGATGAGGAGAAACAAGCGCAATTAAAAGAAAATAAAGGAATTATAAGAAACCAAAGAAAAATATCTGCTGCCGTATCAAATGCGACTATTTTTATGAAAATCCAGGAACAATACGGAACCTTTTCTGAATATTTATGGAAGTTTACAGATCATAAGATCATCCATGAGACGGGAAAAACATCTTCAGAATTATCCGACCAGATTTCAAAGGATTTAAAGAAACGTGGAATGAAATTTGTCGGTACAACGATCATTTATTCCTATCTGCAGGCAGTGGGAGTGGTCGATTCACATGAGGAAGGTTGTTTCCTGCATCATAAAGAATAAAAATTTACAAGTACGTAACACTGCGTACTTGAATTTTTATACAAAAAGGAGTAAGGTAGAAATTACCAGATAAAATTGAGTATTAGAAAGATGATCATGTCATAACAATGTTCAAACAAAGGGAGGAAGCGATCATGAGACATAAGATTATGACAGCATTTGTATGCGCGATTATGACAATCTCTGTAATACCGGTTTATGCAGATGATACACAGACCGATCAGGCAGTGACAACAGAAGTTTCTACCGAAACAGCAGCAACGGTGCAAGAAACAAAAAGAACGCAAAGTAAAGAACAACTGAAGAAAAAGACAACAAGCAAGAAACATACTAAGACAAAGAAGACAAAATTAAAGAAAAAGGAAGAAAACAAAGTCATTCCAATGCCAACACAAGTGATCAGTAAGAGTTCTTCGGATACGATCGAAGGAAGGATCAAGGATAAACAGGCGAAAGTGAAACAGCTGAAAAAACAAAAAGCAAAGATTGAGGAAGAGATTCGCCTGGAACAGCAAAAAGCACAATCTATAAATGAATTTTACAAAAAGTATACAGCAAATTCCAAGGCGGAGATTGCTTTATATGGGCAGGAGATCACTCCTTCTATGAAGATTTCTAAAAAAGATGAGCAGTTAAGAGAAGATTTATATGAGCTTGCGGATTTATTTGGAGATGAGAATCTGAGAACGATCGCAAGCAAATATGTCTTTGGAATCAATCATCCGGACTTTGAGACTTTGCTTGATAAGAATAAAACGATTCAGCTTGATCAGTATTTAAAGAACGAACAGATACTTCCGATCAAACCAATGGAAGAAAAGGTTCAGACGATCAAGAAGCAGATCAAGAAGTTCAAAGGAGAGATCAAAAAAGAGGAACAGACAAGATATTTTAATCCAAATGATGTCAGTGCTCTAAGTCATATCACAGTTTCAGACGCCAAACATATTTTGGAAGGAACTGCTTTGTATAATGATGCGAAAGCTTATGTCAAGGCGGAAGAAAAATATCATGTGAATGCAGTCTTTTTGATGGGAATCGCTGCACATGAAAGTGCATGGGGCACGAGCCGCCGTGCGAGGGAAGATAATAATCTGACTGGATATGGTGTAACATCGGATCATGCAAAAGGAATTAACAAATCAACGAAAGAAGCAGGACTTTTAGCAACTGCAGAAACTTTACATGAAAAATACCTGACATCAGGTGGAAGTTACTATGTTGGAACTTCTGCGGCAGCAGTGAACAAACATTACTGTGTTGGCGGAGAATGGGCGGTAGCAGTTGTAAAGAATGCTTATTTATTAATGAATCGTTTATAATTTTCTATTTTTGTATTGATTTTATAGAATCACAATGCTATAATTTACAAGAAATCAAAAAGAAGAAAACGTTGATGAGAAGAGTACTTTGTGGAAAGCTTCCAGAGAGGGATACATTTGCTGAAAGTATCCTAAGCAGACAAACAAAGGAAGACCACCTCGGAGTGGCTGTAAACCAGCCCGGCTGACACCGTTAATCGTCGATTAAGTGATCTGTTTCTGGAGTTTATGATCAAAGGATATGAAACAGATAACCAGGGTGGAACCGCGATAACTCGTCCCATGGATTTTTATTAGTCCATGGGATTTTTTATTTCTGTTATAGATTTATTATAGAAGAAATCTATAGAGAATTGTGACAGGATAAATAAAACGTTATATATCAAGAAAGGATGAATAAGAAGATGAAGATTACATTAAAAGATGGATCTGTAAAAGAGTATGAAAACAATATGTCTGTCATTGATATTGCAAAAGATATCAGTGAAGGACTGGCAAGAGTTGCCTGTGCGGGTGAGGTTGATGGAGAAGTTGTTGACCTTAGAACTGTCATTGACAAAGACTGCGAATTAAATATCTTAACATTTGATTCTGATGAAGGAAAACACGCATTCCGTCATACAGCATCCCATATTTTAGCTCAGGCAGTAAAACGTTTATATCCAGAAACAAAACTTGCGATCGGACCTTCTATCGACAATGGTTTCTACTATGATATGGAGAAAGATACTCCATTTACACAGGAAGACCTTGAGAAGATTGAAAAAGAAATGAAGAAGATCGTCAAAGAAAATCTTGAAATCACAAGCTTTACAAAACCTAGAGATGAAGCGATTGCATTTATGAAAGAAAGAAACGAACCTTACAAAGTAGAATTGATTGAAGATCTTCCAGAAGATTCTGTGATCAGCTTCTATCAGCAGGGTGAATTTGTTGATCTTTGTGCAGGACCTCACTTAATGACTACAAAACCAGTGAAAGCATTCAAACTTACAAGTATTGCAGGTGCTTACTGGCGTGGAGATGAGCATAATCAGATGCTTACAAGAATCTATGGTACTGCATTTACAAAGAAAGCAGAATTAGATGCATACCTTACAATGATGGAAGAGGCTAGAAAGCGTGACCATCGTAAACTTGGAAAAGAACTTGGTCTGTTTATGATGAGAGAAGAAGGACCTGGATTCCCATTCTTCCTTCCAAAAGGTATGGTTCTTAAAAACACATTATTAGACTACTGGCGTGAAATTCATCAGAAAGCAGGATACGTTGAAATCTCAACACCTATCATGTTAAGTCGTCATTTATGGGAAACATCAGGACATTGGGATCATTACAAAGAAAATATGTATACAACAGTTATTGATGATCAGGATTTTGCGATCAAACCTATGAACTGTCCAGGTGGAGTTCTTGTTTATGATTCTGAACCACGTTCATATAGAGATCTTCCATTAAGAATGGGAGAATTAGGTTTAGTACATCGTCATGAAAAATCTGGTCAGTTACATGGATTAATGCGTGTTCGTTGTTTTACACAGGATGATGCACATATCTTTATGACACCAGATCAGATCAAAGATGAGATCAAAGGTGTTGCAGGATTGATCGATCAGGTGTACAACTTATTTGGATTTAAGTATCATGTAGAACTTTCTACTCGTCCAGATGACAGCATGGGAAGTGACGAAGATTGGGAACTTGCAACAGATTCTCTTCGTGCAGCTTTAGATGATCTTGGACTTGATTATGTGGTAAATGAAGGAGACGGAGCATTCTACGGACCTAAGATTGATTTCCACTTAGAGGATTCTATCGGAAGAACATGGCAGTGTGGAACGATCCAGCTTGACTTCCAGCTCCCATTACGTTTTGACCTTCACTACACAGGAGCAGATGGAGAGAAACATCGTCCAATCATGATCCACCGTGTTGCATTTGGATCTATCGAGCGTTTTATCGGTATTTTGATTGAGCATTTTGCAGGTGCTTTCCCTACATGGTTAGCTCCAGTACAGGTTGAAGTGATTCCTATCTCTGATAAGCATTTAGATTATGCTAATAAAGTACTTGATACATTAAAGGCAGCAGGAATCCGTGCAGACATCGATACAAGAGCTGAGAAAATGGGATACAAGATCCGTGAAGCGCAGCTTCAGAAGATTCCATATATGTTAGTTGTTGGTGGAAAAGAAGAAGAAAACGAAGCTGTATCAGTAAGAAGCCGATTCAAAGGTGATGAAGGACAGATGAAGTTAGATGACTTCTTAGCTGCAATCAAAGAAGAGATTGCTAATAGAGAAAACCGTAAGGTTGAAAAAGAAGATTAATTGTCAAATGAAAAGGAGGCACCACATTTGTGGAATGCCTCCTTTCTTTATATCATATCCGTTCTAATAATTCATCAGGTTTCATAGCAGGTACTTTACTTTCGATAAAATCCTTGATATTACGAGTTACAATAAATTCTACTTTCATTCGCTGTGCGCATACCATTTGAATCGCATCTTCATAATCAGAAGTTTTCATATTCGCCGCTTTTCTTATATCAGAAGACTTTAGATCAGCAATATGAAAAATCATAAACAGCTGTTCAATAATTTGCTGAGTTTTTTCTGGTGTTAATTCTTTTCTCAAAATATAAACAATATTTAGAATAGATAATGCTGAAATATATCCATCAATTTTTTCTACTTCACATAACTTCCAGATTTTTGAAGAGCTTTCTACAAAATCAGTTCTGTCACATAATACATCAAGGATTACATTTGTATCAATCAATATTTTCATATTTTTCTGCAATCCTTTCTGCGCGGATATCCTTTTCGTTATAATCTTTTTTTAGAATTCCAGTTAAAGAATCAGTCAAGAAAGAAATACCTGTGTCTTTTGAAATTAATCTGGCGACTTCTTTTCCTTTCTTTAAAATAATAATTTCATTACCTTCTTGGACAGCTTTTAAATATTTACCAAAGTTATTTTGAATATCAGTTGCTGTTGTTGTAATCATAGTATCACCTCCTATTTTAATAGTTAGTACCTAAAATTATTATATGCTATTTTAGGGATTTTATCAATGATATTAGAAAAATTGATTCATTTTATAAGTTATATAAAACAAGATTGTCTATATAACTGCAACATTTTCTCAAATAAACATCTTGAAATATACCCTAACAGGGTATATAATATCAAACGTAAAGGAGGAAATCACATGGAAGAAAAAAAAGAATGTTGTTGTCATCACAAGACAAAAGAACGTTCAGACAAAGAATATAAAGATCTTATTAATCGTCTAAGCCGTATTGAAGGACAAGTTCGTGGAATAAAAAAGATGGTAGAGAATGATACTTATTGTACCGAAATTGGTATACATTAATAATATATGTGCTACAAACCGCTTAAATACGTGATTTGAGTTATAACAAAAATAAAAAATACACCTTTTTTACACCATTTTAGAAAAAGGAGCTTAATACTATAAAATTTTATAATGAGTCATAAGAAGAGTAGATAAAAAATTTATCTGTTCTTTTTTTTCTAATATATTTGAAAACCTTGACATAAATATATTTAGTGTGTAATACATTTTATAATAAAAATCTGAAATTTTACACCAAATTTGAAAAAGGGAAAAATTGTAATCTAAATAAGGAATTTTTAATCATTTATAGGAGCTTTAATACTATAATTTTCATAAGGCATAACAAAGAAGAGCAGATGAATAAATCTACTCTTTTTTGTTATGCTTTATATCTGTTTAAATATTTCAGAACAAAGCAATTATAGCGGCTATGGTTCTAAAAGTTTCAAAGTAAAAACTTGAAAGTCAGGACATAAATTTGTTTAATTGATCATTTTCAATACTAACTTTGTTTGCTTTGTAAGTGAATAGTTACCCTAATTGGTAAAATACCTAGAAACAGACCTGTCTCCTGTAAGATTAATTACATATTCATTTTAGGATTTTTTATGTTTTGTAAATATAAAATATATTAAAATATATAATTTTTACTGTAAATAAAATGGGATAAAATGGAAATTAATGTGCAAAAATATGGAACACACCAACATATATTGATTAAAAAAGCAAAAAAAAACAGTATAAATACGAAAAAAACATGGGTGTATTACACAAAATAGCTTGAAATATCTGAACATAAGTGTATAATAAAATTACAACGAACGTTCGTACTAATCTATACAACTGAAAGGAGGGTGCAAAGTAATATTGCACAGAAGAACATGCAGGATATGTTACAATTAAAAATTTTAGGTCATGATGAAAACTTGTCAAAAATTGCAAGAAAAAAATATGTAAGAACAGCAAATTTGAAGATGCCTTCTGGAAAAGTAGAGATTGGATTAGATGAATCAAAAAGCTGTCTTTATGGAGTAGTATTTGATCAAGCAACGAAACGAATAGGTATTCAACATTTAGGCGATATAAAAACGCTTTTAGATGAGGAGAACAAGTAAAACAAGAAAGGAGAGCTTCATGATTGTTAGGAAGATTGGAAATGTGACAGTCTACGACGATTTCAAATTTAGTGATTCAATGAACCGGGTTGAAAATCTAAGAATTGATCTAAAACAGACATTTATCAATCAGTTGATATTTGCTGCAATGTATATTGGAATCAGTTTTTTTATCATGATATTCACGGTTGGATATGTACATGAGATTACATACTTGATTATTGTTTTGATTGCTCTTGGAATTATCTTAAGAGATTGGTTGAAATTGAAGGGTAAATCAAGGGTAATTCGGGGAGAGTATCAAAAAAGACGAATGGTCCATTTTTTCCGGACAAGTGAAGTTAAGGATATTGCAGTATATCGTAATAAAAGTAAATTATATGTCAGAATGTCAAATGGAATAAAAGAAATGACTTGCGAGGCAGAACTTTGTAATGAAGAAAAAGAGAACTTTGATGATATGGTTCAACAGGGTGTAAGTGTTATCTTTCGAAATCAAAACAACAAGATTAGCCTGATGTCATTCATGGAGAAGAAAGGAGTGAGAATGAAGTGCTGACACCAAGAACGAAAGATATAACGATTGAGCATATGAATAAAGCGTATCAATATATTGATGAAGTTATTAAAGAACGTGGATATGCTCCATCAGTAATGGACATTACAAAGTATCTCGGATATGCTTCCAAATCTTCAACACATCGGATTTTAAGAATGATGGAAGATGAAGGAATGATCATACTTCCAAAAAGAAATGAAGGGAAAATTGTCATTGCGAAAAAAGATGTCAAGATTACAAAGAACGGCTTAGAACCGAATGACAAGAAGGTATAAAGAGGTAATTAATAATTTAAGTTTTAAGGCTGCGTGACTAGACTGATTTCAAAGGAACAGAGTCTTGTGGAAACTATTGGAATCCATTTTAGAATTTTGTAGATAAGGATGATTCCCAAGGATGTGAAGTTCAAGATTTTCAAATTGGACTGTTTTAGAATTGTGTAAATAAGAATGATTCCAAAGGGTCAAAATGGCTACATAAAGAGTAAAAATAAGAATTATATTTATCGAATTGGCTTGTGTAAACAAGAGCTGCTAGGTGCAGTTAATAAGAAATATGAGGAGGAATTATAGAAAATGATAAGAAATAAGATTGTGAAAGATGATATCATCGTCAGAAAATCTATTTTACATATATTAAACAGTGGAAGTGGACAGATTGGATTAGCAACTAATCTGATTGATATGGGACCAGATTTGTTTGATATGATCAGAGATAATGTATTTAAAGTCTTGGATAATGATGAAAGAATCAGCTGCAAGCTGGATAAAAATACATCGGTTGCAAAGGCTATTGAAAATCTCAAAGAAACAAATGATCAGAGCTTTATCGATACGACAAGAAATCTGGCTGAACAGTTGTTTGATATCATGTGTGATAGTGTTCAGATTCCGTCAGCAGATTTGCTTTGTGCTAGTTTTCAGGTAGATGGCAATATTTATCTGGCATTGCTAAAAATGAATTATCACTCAACATTTGTTCATTATCAGAACAAAGATGATGTGACAGATATTGTAAAACAAAATGTTATCCAGTCTGGAAAGTTGACAGAAGCAGTGATTTTTGATCTTTCGGGTAAGAAAGATGTTTATTTAGTTCAGAAAAAATATGAAATGTTAAATGGAGAAAAATGCAATTACTTATCAGAACGATTTTTAATATGCATGGCAGGTCTTCCACCAAAGAAAAAATTTCAGATTTTAAATAGAACAATAATGGATCTTATCAATCAGAGCAGACAGGATGGATTAAAGGCACAATTTCATACGAAAAAGGCATTTTATGATTGCTTTGTGGAAGATGGAATATTTGATATTAATAAGATCGGTTCTGAATTATTCAAAGATAACGGAGAAAATCTTTCTATCTATGATCAGAAGATGGAAAGATATGATATGCAGTTTGATAAGTTCGCTGTTATCAAAGAAAGTACCGTTAGTAAGTTGAATTATCTAGAAATGGAAACAGACACAGGAATTATCATTAAAATTCCAATGGAAACATTTAATGAAGCTAATATCGAAATTAGTGAGAGTCAGATGGATGGAACTACTTCATTTGCAATCAACAATATTGAATCATACAAGTTAAAGTAAAACAAATCAGAGAAAGGGGATGTTTTTATGTTAATTTACTTAGCTGATAATAGATCGACGGTTATCAATTTACAATGTGTAGGAGATATGCATATCGAAAAATCAAGACATGGATGGGAAATAAAATGTGAAATGTCCTCTGTATCTGGTTTTGGAACAACGACATGCAGTCTCGGATGTTTTGCTTGTAAAAAAAACGCTGTATCAAAAATTTTAGAGATATTAAAGTGTTATGGTGAAGGACAAAAAGTTTATTATTTATAAAAGAGAATAGTAACCGTACAACAGAGATATGTCTAAAGACAAAATAAAATTTCTGAAAAAGTTTTGTAACTGTGTAATAGGAACATGTCTAAATAAATCGGAAATGCAACTGTTCGGATCCATGGTTTTGTAACTGTGTAATAGGAACATGTCTAAATAGTCAAATTATTTTGCACAGTGCGTAAAAATAAGAATGAAATAATCGAATAGACTCGTTAAAACGAGAACTGCCGTGTGGCAGGAAATATTTTCAAATAGCAGAGAAGGGAGAGTGCTTTATGTATATTAAAGAATTACATGTAAATCATCCAAATTCTTATGCGGTTGTGCATATGAGTTATGGTGAAATTACTGCTCTTGCAAATGGAATGTACGAATTAGTATCTAATTTAGAGCTGTTGAAAGATTCTTTTGACTCAAAAGCTTATAAAGAAGTTGAGCAGAAAATTTCTTTTGTAAGAGACATGGTAAAAGATGGGAT
>ENA-OPSK01001349-OPSK01001349.1-human-gut-metagenome-genome-assembly--contig:-NODE-1349-length-18656-cov-5.227676_pt1 | contig 18656 bp, 17 predicted proteins | sample MGYA00241807_ERZ501905 | MGnify/ENA primary metagenome ERZ501905 (study PRJEB25962, sample SAMEA2042111) | human gut metagenome | biome: human gut; feature: human-associated habitat; material: faeces...
TACAATAGAAAGGCCAATACCGCTCCCTCCTTTTGAGGAATTTCTTGATGTGTCCGTCCGGTAAAATCTCTCGAACACATTTGGCAGATCTTTTGACGCAATTCCTTTTCCGTTATCTTCGATTTCGACCTGAACAAAATCCCCTACATCTTTGACGCGCAAATTAATCTTTGGCTTGTCTTTATCCATATATTTTACAGAGTTATTCACAATGTTATGCACCACTCTCTTAATTTGTTCCGGGTCTGCAATAACCTTGACCTCAGGTTCTACATAATTAAAATAACCAAATTCCACATTTTTTGCCTCTAGATCCAAAGACAAATCCTCTGAGCAATCATTAAAATAATCATTCACAGATAAAATTGTGAAATTGTACGGAATACGGTTCGTGTCAATTTTTGAATAAAGAGTCAGCTCGTTGATCAGTACGTCCATCTCACTTGCTTTATTGTAAATGGTCCGTACATATTTTGCCACTTTGTCCGGAGTATCTGCCACACCGTCCATGATTCCTTCTGCATAACCTTTGATGGTCGTCACAGGTGTCTTTAGATCATGGGAAATGTTACTGATCAATTCTTTATTTTCTTTGTCAAATTTCAGTTTCTCTTCTGCCGTATTCTTCAGACGTTTGCGCATGTCTTCCAAATCCCCACAGAGCTGTCCGAGCTCGTCATCTGTCTCAACCGGCAGTTCAAAATCAAGATTTCCTTCTTTTATACTCTTTGTTGCCTCCCGCATCTTTCCGACCGGTCCCATGACACTTCGGTAAATCCAGATGATCAGCACACATGCGGTAAATACAAGTACCAGGAAAATGCATACGATAATCTCCACGAACAGACTTTTCACTTCCGGAATCAGGCTTCCTACATTTGTCACAATAAATGCACTGCCTTCACTTCCATCCGAATACTGAAAATCAATCTGTTTTAGAAGGACTTGTGCTTTTCCTCCAAGATACATACCATTTTCTGATGTCGTCCCGGCCGCTCCATACTCCGGGAGCTGGCTAATGACTTTCTCAGCTTTAGAAGCCTCCGTACCAATATAGGCAATCGTATCATTCTTTCTCACAAGAAGATAAGATTTTTTATCTTGCAGTTCACCATTCAGACTTTCCAGTTGTGCTGCATCTTCCATTTCTTCCGGATTTTCCCGTATCAATGCCTCCAGCTCACGATATGGCTGTTCTGTCAGCCGTGTAAGAACGGTTACAGAACTAGCCAGACTCTCGACTGTCGTATTCTTGATCCCATAATTTTTCTCAATAGAACTAAGTTGATATTTTCCAACCATACACACAAGCGCCGAAGATAATACAAGTGGAATTAATATAATTGTAAAAAACGCTACTACCAGCCTGGTCTTAAATTTCATAAAATAAATCTCCTTTTAAGTTCAGGTCTCACTCAAAATGCACTTTTGCATCTAAAATCAAGTATAGCATGAAAAAGGACGCTTCACACGAAAGCGTCCATAAACATTTCTAAAAATTTTATAAATCAATCTTACAGATAACTTTTCAGTAACTCTGCTTTGTCTGTCTTCTCCCATGGAAGATCTACATCTGTACGTCCAAAGTGACCGTAAGCTGCTGTCTGTTTATAAATCGGTCTTCTTAAGTTCAACATCTGGATAATTCCAGCCGGACGAAGATCGAAATTCTCACGGATGATTTCAACAAGCTTCTCATCTGAAAGCTTACCTGTTCCAAATGTATCTACCATGATAGATGTCGGGTGTGCAACACCGATCGCGTAAGATAACTGGATTTCACATTTCTTAGCAATTCCGGCTGCCACGATATTCTTAGCAACATAACGTGCTGCGTAAGCTGCAGATCTGTCTACCTTTGTACAATCCTTTCCGGAAAATGCACCACCGCCATGGGGAACCATGCTTCCATAACTGTCTACCATCAGCTTCCTTCCAGTCAGCCCCGTATCTGCATCCAGTCCTCCACAGACAAAACGCCCCGATGGATTAATATAGATCAGCGTATCCTCATCCGCAGGGAGCAGGCGCAGAGCCGGAGCCAGCACCTTATTTTTGATTTCCTGTTCCAGCTTCTTTAAATTCTTATCCTCTGTATGCTGGCAGGACACAACCACACTGTCCAGACGGACTGGCTTGCCATCTTCATATTCCACCGTTACCTGTGCCTTTCCATCCGGCAGGATCCCTTCAATAAAATGGCTCCGCCTGCTGGCAGTCAGTTCCCGGACAATCCGGTTCGCCAGCACCACGGGCATCGGCAAAAACTGCGGTGTCTCATCACAGGCATATCCGATCATAACGCCCTGATCCCCGGCTCCGTTCTCCCATCCTGTCTGATTCGGCGGAAGGCCGCAGCGTTTCTCCCTGGAACAGTCTACTGCTTTTGCAATGTCCGGACTCTGCTGATGGATCAGTGCATCCATTTGGATGTTATCTGTAGAATACCCCACATCAGAAAGTACCTTTTCCATAACCTCAAACACATACGGCTCATGGGTACTGGTGATCTCCCCGGCTGCCAAAAGCATTCCTTTTGTTGCAAGCACCTCGCAGGCTACCCGTGAGTCCGGATCAAATTTCAAACACTCGTCCAGGATACTGTCTGCGATCAGGTCGCAAAGTTTATCCGGATGCCCTTCTGTGACAGATTCTGCTGTATATAATCGTTTCATAATATAAATACCACCCTTCCTTTAAACTAAAAAATGCGGGATACATCCATTTCCCGGATATATCCCGCACCTCATTTAACTATTATCATTCAGATTGTAAAGAAAAACTCCCCAGATAATCTGGGGAGCCTCCAGAAGCTATACCTTTCGGTCCTACGGCTTCTTTTAAACATTTATATAGTACCCACTGTACCCTGATCTCTCAGGTATGGGACTTAATCATAATATCTCCTGCTTGCTTTCATTATATGCAAACAGCTTCCTCCTGTCAACACCGTTTTTTACAAACCGTATGCCCTTCTGAACTTTCCTTTCACCATTTCAAAATCCTCCGGCGTAAGTGTCCCTATACACCCTCTGGCTGCATCAAGCCTGGATTTGCTGACTGCACGGATTTCTTCACATTGCACCATACTGTCTTTATCAAGGAAATCATAAACATGCATGGAAGCAGGCACCTGCCTTCCCGGAGAGATCATTTTATCCTCGTCAGACGTACCAGAATAAAGCAGGAACCAGGAATCCTGCGCAGGCAGATTGTTGGCATTTACTTTACCCTTTGCGTCTGTAATGCAGATTATAACCACTTTTTCCGAATTATTGATGCGGTTATTGGACATCACAAGCACCGGACGGAGCTTATTTTTTTCCGTGCCGATATTGTATCCCATATCGCAGTACCAGATCTGCCCATGCAGAACCTGCCTGCGTTTATTGGTATTGAATTTTGAAATCCGGTTATAATTGACCTTATCCTTCAGCCATCCGGCTATATTATAGTATTCCTGTGCTTCCGGGTTCATGTTCCGCCTCCCTGTCCAGTAATGTGAATATTATAAAACTTTCCGTCCGCACATTCAACTGTTTTCGACAGCAGCCGGATCTTTTCATATTACGGCTCATCCCGAACAGCCACCACAATGTTCCTGGCGCCATTCCATTCATAGGAACACGTTACCAGAGTAAGTACCTGCTTTACATCATCTGCCGCAAGAATCTTCCCATTGTCGAACAGTTGCAGCCTTTTCGCCTGCGTGAGATAGGATAAGAGACCATCCGGCTCCTGAAAAGAGGCTTGCTGGAACGGGAACATGGACACATCTGCTTTCAGGACTGCCACGACAGTATAAGAAGATACGCCGTCCACAGTCTGGAAAAGAACAGTCGGGTGGGCTTCACAATAATCGGAAGATGCATACTTATCGAGATTCCCGAACATCACGCCGCTGTTCATGTTATGCCCATAGATGATGAGATTCTCCCCTTCCCGGACATCGCAGTTCCATTGCAGGAACAGGCTCCCATTGATGTCCTGTTCCCCTTTATAATTCCGGTGCAGATAATATTCCGGATCATCCGCGCTCCCTTGCAGGACAGGATAATCTATGCCTGTATCCGGGATCGTAAGCCACCCACGGATATCCGGATACTGGTCCTGTAGGGCTGCCAGATCAACAAGGGGCTGCATGGTATTTTTTTCTCCAGCCGGCTGTTCTTCTTTGGAGGGATCCTCCGGGAGTTGTTCCCCCGGAAAATCTTCCTTCAGTGTCTCTGCCAGTTCCCGGTTCTCTTTCGGTATGGCTACCATGTGATAATACAGGAATCCCGCACTGATACAAAAAATCAAGAGCAGGAGCAACTGCAAAATCCAGTGGGCGCCAGCCGGATGCCTGCTTGAATTATCGTTCCCATCCCTTTTTCCTGTTTTTTGCATCCTTGGCTTTCACTTCCTTTTCTGTCCGGCATACAGCGTCCATGATCGGCTCAGTTGGAATCCCATTCTGCTCACAGCCCTCCAAAATCCCACGCAGATAAAAATCCGATGGTCTGGCCGGGCAGTCTTTGTGCGGTGAGTTCATGACATAGGCCATAGGTTCATAGGTTCTGCCATCTCCCGCTTTCACAAGAATGGCCTCTTTTCCGTACAAATAGGGATAACCCTCATAATGGTCCAGGCTTATCTCGCAGTCCTGCGTGATCTTCCATAAGACACCATCCACATGGCTGCCCGTTTCCGGCAGGATCGTTGCCACCCCTCTGTCTGGATTATGGCTGCAAAATGTCAAACGGTAATCCTCCAGACGGACGTTCCCGACCACCTGTGCGGACGGACAGCGATATTCCATCTGGTCTAAGTTCATGTTACTGCCATAGGCAAAATACAGCGTTTGCCCCAACCTATCACCTTCCTTCTAAAATTTTTCCAAAAACGGGAGCCCGCGCTTTGGCAGGCTCCTTCCCATACATGGCTCTTAACCATTTTTGCGTTTCTTCCTTCTTCTGCTCACCGCAAGGCCAGTCAATCCGGCTGCGGACAGAACCATGAGAAGAAGCGGAAGCCAGAGGTTCGTATCATCTCCGGTTTTCGGTACATCGGTCGGTTTCGCTTCATCCTTCATAACCACTTTCTGGATTTCCGCCGTATCTTTTACTTCAAAAGTAATATCCTCAGCCACCAGGTAACCATCCGGGGCCTGCTCCTCGCGCAGTGTGTAAGTGCCAATCGGCAGTTTTTCAATATAATGCGGTTCACCCGTAGATACCCAGGTTTCCACCACGTTGCCATCGCTGTCCAAAATCGTCAGCTTGGCTCCTGGCAGCTCCTTCTTTCCGGTGATATCGGTCTTGCTGATCTCCACTTTGGTGACGTCATCTTTCATCTCCACCTTCTGGATCTTGGCGGTATTCTCGATAGTAAACGCAACGCTTTCCGCAGTCACATATCCGTCAGCAGGTTTTGTTTCAACCAATGTATAGGTCTTGCCTACTGCCAGTTCCTTAATGACATGAGGTTCTTTCTCGGATACCCATTCATCCACGATCTTGCCGGATTCATCAATCACCTGGAGTTTTGCTCCCGGCAGTTCTTTCCCGGTTGTTAAGTCGCTCTTTGTGATCTCCACTGTAGTCGGCTCATCTTCAAAAGTGAAAGCATAGGAAACCTCCGCAGTATCCTCACCCTGATACTCAAACGTGAATTCCTTTATCTCGTCTGTTGTTACGAAACCAGCCGGAGCATAGATCTCTTTTACATAATACTTTCCATCCACCGGAAGCTCCGCCACAAAGGTAATTTTTCCTTCCGCATCTGTAGACTTTAATTCAATGATGGTGTCCGCTTCAATCAGGACTTTTCCTGATGCAGACAGGATGTCCTCTTTTGTGTAAAGTCCGAAGATCGCTCCCTCCAGTACACGGTCGCTGTCCTTTTCTTTCTTTAATACGGATACAACCGCCCTCTGTCTGTTATTCTGCCAATCTTCATCGTATACCACGACCGGAGTATCCTGGTCCCGGTAAGTAAGATCCACATATCTCGGTTCGTCATCCAGCACATATCCATAAGCTGTGCCTGCCTCAACCACATAATATTTTCCAACAGGCAGGTTTTCCACTTTTGCGATACCCATCTCATCCGTCGTTACGGTTGCTACCAGTTCATCCTTTTTAAAATGATCTTCACTCACATTATCCGCTGCTTTGATATCTTCGGCTGCGTAAATTTCAAAGGTAACATCCGTCAGGTTTCCGGTGATGTAATGAAAGATATGCTCCACAACTCCCTTGATCTGGCTGACTAATGTCACGCTGTCAAGGAATTCACCCTTTTTGTTGACGATCAGTGTTGCGGTCGGTACGTCATCCTTCATCTCCACTTTCTGGATCTCTGCCGTATCCTCTACTGTAAAAGTAACATCGGCTGTTTTCAGGTACCCAAACGGTGCAAAAGATTCACGCAGTGTATAACTCTCTCCCGCTGTCAGCCTTTTGATGATGTGCGGCTCATCCTTTACGGATACCCAACTATCAATGACATTACCATCTTTATCAATGACAGAAAGGGAAGCACCGGAAAGTTCTACGCCTGTGGTGATATCCGATTTCGTAATTTCAACCGTAGTCGGCTCATTTTTCTTTATGGCTTCCAGTTTGACTACGGGGATATCCTGTCCCTGGTAAGAAGCGTCAAAGGTAAGGATTTCATCGGAAGATACAAATCCGGCCGGCGCTGCCAGTTCTTTCACATAATATTTTCCAAACGGCAGGTCAAGAGTAAAGACTGCCTGTCCTTTTTCATCACTGGTTACCGTCTCCAGCAGGGTATCTGCTGTTACGATGGTCTTGTCACCGGATACGATATCTTCTGCATTGTAAAGCCCAAACTTGGCTCCCTCTACAACCGCTCCGTTTTCGGCATCCTGCTTCTCTACCGTAATGCTGACTTTCTGCCTGTCGTTGGTGAAATCCACTGTCTCCGTAATGACCGGAGTATCCTGTCCTTCATAGACAAATTCCACTTCTTTTGAAGATGCATGCAGGACATAACCCTCCGGGGCAGTTACTTCTTCGATCCGGTATTTTCCAAGCGGCAGGTTCTCTACCACGGCTTTTCCTTCCTCATCCGTTGTTACGGTCGCTACCAGCGTACCGGAGGCATACTCCAGGTTACGGCTGCCAGATTCATTGACCTGATGATCCGCCGTATAAATATCCTCTGCGGCATATACCTGGAACACGGCACCCGCAAGATCTGCCGCTTCATAGTGGAAATCATCATCAAATCCAGACAATACTTCGCCATCTTTATGGATGATAAGCTTGCCTTTTGCCGGATGGTTTTCATATTCCACTTCAATGATGGCATCCTTACTAACTCCATCTACCTGGTATGCGGTATTGGAATCCACTTTAATCTCTGCGTAGACCGTATTTAATGTATATCCGTCCGGTGCAGTCACTTCTTCGATCCGGTAATTTCCCGGTTTCAGGTTCTCCGGCAGGATCAGATACCCTTCCTCATTCGTAAAATAGGATTTATGCACAGCCGTATTCGGATAAGTCGTTACCTGCTCCACATATTTCTGGTTGTCCAGATCATAAACTTTAAACTCTGTATTGGGAATCAGTACCGATTTCTTGGTCTCATCGTCTTTCTTGATGATCTTCAGCTTCGCCTCAAACTCATCATCCAGAAGCACACGCCATACCTGCGGCTCTGTTTTATTTTCAGAGATCGTCACAACAAAATCATCTACCGGGGTAAAGTTATGCGGTGTCGTTGTCTCCCGCACGATGTACGTTCCGTAAGGGAGCGGGATAGAGCAGGCATAGCCTTTTTCATCAGTAAACATTTCTGTTTTCCCATCAGCGGTCAGGACGACCGGATCTGCGGAAGTAAAATCATAGGAACCATCCGCATTTACTTTCAGGCTGCTTACAAGGTACGCTGAAAATCCAACGCCGGATAAAAGATCTGCATCCGTTTTTCCATTATTCGCTGCCTTGATCACCTGGAATGGCTGTTTCTCTACCTGCTCCGGGGATTCTGCGGTACGCTCCACAGTTTTTGTCTTGTCCCCCTCATAACTTACTTCAATATCATGTTCTTCCTCATCCGGGAGATATCCGACCGGAGGGGTAATCTCTTTCACATAATATTTTCCGAGATACAGATCTTCTGCCTTGGCATTTCCCTTTGCGTCTACAGTCAAGGTTGCGACCTGGGTACCTGCTTTATAAAGGACACCCGTCTTTCCATCCGGATGCACGATGTCCTCACGGGCAAACAATCCATACACGGCGCCCTCAAAAACGGCATCCCCCTGTGTCACTTCTCCGGTCTCTTTATCTTTCTTTACCAGATGGATCGTGCCATTGGCACGTTCATCTGTCACATTTTGAGTGGTCGTACCTCCAATCACAAGATCCACACCATATGATCTCGTATCGATCAGATAACCAGTTGGTACTGAAATCTCTTTTAAATATACGGTATCCTGTGTCTTGGTGATCATCACGCTGGAAGCGCCATTGCTGTCTGTGGCCGGCATTTCTGTGATCAGCTTTGTGCAGTCTTTGTCACTGTAGATCCCATATACAGCGCCTGCAAGGTTATTTCCTGTCTTGCTGTCTTTCTTAACGATCTCAACCGTTGCCATCTTCAGCCAGCTCACCTTGAAATCCACATATTTTTCATCATCCACGCCCTCACCGAATACAAGGGCCAGATCCTGCGTGCCGGATCCCGTTGTGATCTTATAAGCGCTGAAATCCTTGGTGATGCTTCCTTTCATCGTAGCAGACCAGGTATCCTTTACATCTTCTGCCTGTGTCAGCGGTGCGGAAAGATAAAATTTAGTTCCTCCGCTTACCTCCACGCTTGCACCTGCCGCACTGGTCTTTCCAGTTGTCTCGTTATGGAATTTGACGCCGCTTGGCAGTTTCATGGTGATCGTCTGCAGCTCATCCGCTTTAAATGTGATCTCTTTTGTCCGCTGTGAATTGCCATCAATATATGCAGTCACATCCGCATCGGAAAAAGACATTGTTACATCCGGGATATCCGGCTGGCTCACACAATAATTGTAAAGTTCCATTGCCAGTGCCTGTCCGGTGGAATTCGTACCGGAAAATGCGTCACCGCTTCCATTGGCATACGCAGCCGCCAGATGGGTAATGATGAACCGCTTTCCTGTAGAAAAATCCGGATGCTTTTCATCAAAGAATCCATTCTCACCGCTGGCTTTCGTACCATAATAGCAGACCTTGGCAAGCGTTTTTCCATCTGCCAGTTTTTCAATCGAATACACGCCATCCCCAGGTCCCGGCTTAGATGGCTGCACACAATATGCTGTCGCAGTGATACTTCCAAACTGAACCGTATATGGACAAGTCAGATAAGTTCCAAGTCCATAATCTGCATAATAATACCAGGAACCTTTTGTCACTGTCACACTTAAATTCCCGGTATTCGCTCTTGCAGATGCCTGAAAAGTGACACTCTCTCCTGCTTCAAGCGAAAACAATCCCACTTCTTCCTCTACGGCCTGCTCCATCACATCAGAAACAGACAGCCCGCTTTCCTCATCCACAGTATCCTGTGTTTCCGCTTCTTCAAGCGCTTTATCAAGCTCCGTTTCTGTTAATCCTTCTGTCTGCAAGGTATCAGATGTGCCATCGGTCTGTACTTCTGTCTGCTGGCTCTCCGTTTGCGAGGCATCCTCCCCATCATCCTGGGTTTCCTCTGTCTGCCCTGCATCGTGGTTCTCTGTTTCTGATTCTATATTGCTGCGGGAAACAGTCCCCGTATCTTTCACCACCAGATTACGGCTGATCTGGTAGATCGGATGATCCGTAGTCTTGGGTTCCACATAATAAACCGCCTTATAGGTATCGGCATGGTCTGTGGAAAAATCTTCTCCCTTGGTATTTTTGGCTTCTTCAAATGTAACTTTTACTTTGTTGTCGTCAATAATGTCAAGCCCTGTGAAATCGAAAGCCACATCAAAATCACTGCCGACCTCCACTGCATAGTCATGCGCCGTAACCACCTCATCCTCATTTAGCTGGTCTTTGACTTCTTCATATACCGGGGGCTTCTTTTCCTTTGGATCTGTCTCCGCAGCAGAGGCAGTCAAAGGGGATACGGCTCCAGAGAAGATCGTTACCGCGGCTAACAGCCCGGATATGATCTGTTTCATTTTTCTTTTCATTTTCATGGTCTTATTCATCCTTTCAAAAAAGTAAGCCGGAAAGATGTGATTTTCTTTCCGGCTGGTTTTATTTCTTTCATATTCAATTGTCATGTTACCGGGTTTCCTGCTCCCGGTTTCTTTGCTGCAGGCAGGCATACTGGCTTTTGTCATACCTCCATGCCCGGTCACCTTCCAGATTCTTCAAAAGATGTTCCCGAACATTTTTGTACTCAGGTCCGATCAGGCCAAGCCTTAAAAGGAACGTCCGGAATGTAAATGCGGGATTTTCTGATATTTCCGTTTTCCTCATCTGCGTACACTTCTGGTTGATCGCCTGTGCCGAGATTGCCAGTGCAAGCGTAATGTTTGCCCGCACCTCCCCTGCATGGAGCGTGCTTTCAAAACACCGCCACTCCAATGTCCCTTTCGAGAACACCGCATGCAGGTTCAAAGCATAATATCTTGACCAGTTGTAATGTTCATCACTGCCATCACTACCCTCATACCATGCTCTCTTAAACTTTTCCATTGTGATCGTGCTGTTCGGCATCTTCCGGATCTTTTCCAGCACGGCAGGACGCACCTTCTGGCAATAATTCCGTTCCCTGGAAGTCTGCACTCTCAATGCCTTGAACAGGATATCCTCTTTCGAATACATGATTGTCATGGCGTTCTTCAGGCTTCTCGGCGTATGCTTGGATGCATCCACATGGACATGCTGGCCGCAGGAGCTATTGACGAATGCCCCATGATGGCGCAGACACCGGACAACTTCCTGCAGCTTTCCCATTTCGGAATATTCCAGTTTCGGGCTTACCATTTCTGTGGCAAATTCTCCATCCGCACACGTTTTAAGACCTCTTACTTTTCTCTCCGTAATGATACTTCCATCACTGGAGAACTTCCATTCCTTTCCCTGTTGGTCGCGCACACACCACGAGTCATACGAAATCCGATGATAATAGTCCGTACCGAACATCTCTGCCACCACCTGTGCCGCACGCTGCCGGGTGATACCTGTCATCTCGATCTCCGTACCGAAATACTGATCCCGGAGGTCAATGGGCATAAACGGAATCCTCCAGCTTTAATTCTTCATCTACGGCTTTCAGGTTCCTGCCGATGGCTTCAACAACATTCACTGTCACGCCATTCCCTGCCTGCTTATAAAGCTGCCTGTCAGACATATCCACGGTCATCAAATCGATCTGGCTGTCATAATATCCCTGCAGCCGCAGACATTCCCTTGGAACCAGCCTGCGGATCCTTCCATGGTACACAACCCCATGCCGGTCTGTAGCCGTAATCGTGAACATCGGTTCCTCCGGCTCTTTCATCCTCCGGCCATTCTGCCTTTTCTTGAGGCGCTCCGGCGTCAGGATTGCTCTCGGTCCAGTCTCAACAAGGACACCGGAACTCTCCCCTTTATGCTTATGGATACTGGAATCCTGCTTTGTATTCAAACACCTAGCATTCTCCGTTACAAACGGCGGGGCAGACATATCCACAAAATGCACGGTTCCCTGCTGGCTCTCCGTTGTCAGCGTATGGGCGATCTCATGCCCGACTCGCCCTCTGCGCGTATTCAGGTTCGCATACCCAAGGTCAATGCTGTCACCGGGATATGCCATTTTGTATCCTTTTTTCGTGTTCTCCTTGATCGGGATCCCTACTTCATAAAGGCCGGTCTTACCGCCCATGCCCCCGGCCTGCGAGGTAAGCGTACAGCTTACTCCGGCAGGATCGTAGACTCTTTTCCCCTGGCTTCCTGCAAGGACTTGTATAAGAGCTGCTCCGTTTGGTACGGGGACAGGTAATATTTTTCCGGCACATCTGCCATCAAGATATCCGATAATATACACCCGTTTTCTTGACTGCGGGACTCCGAAATCCTTGCTGTTAAGCACCTTCCATTCGACATGGTACCCCAACTCAGAAAACGTGCTGAGGATGGCAAGAAACGTCCGCCCTTTGTCATGCGATAAGAGTCCGGGTACATTTTCAAGGAGAAAATACGCAGGTCGTTTGTCTGCAACCAATCGGGCAACTTCAAAGAACAGGGTTCCTCTGGCATCACTAAAACCTGCACGTTTTCCGGCGATGGAGAAAGCCTGGCAAGGAAATCCTGCACATAAAAGATCAAAGTCCGGCATGGCTCCTGTTTCAATATTTCTTGCGTCATCACAATACCACTCCCCTTCCGTATCGAACAGCCTTCGGTAGTTTCTGTCCGCATAGGGATCCATTTCGCAGTGTCCGACACATTCAAAGTCCCCGGCACGCCTCAGCCCTTCACGGAATCCACCGATTCCGCTGAATAAATCAAAAAATCGAATTGTTCCAGCTATCCTCCTCCTTTCTCAAAAAAAGCGGCATGGCATTCGCCACACCGTTTTCCTCTGTTTCTTTTCTGCTGTTTTCTATGTATCTATCCGTTATGCCCCTATCGCTTCTTCCGGTTCTTCATCCTCATCTATCGTCTCCGGTTCATTCATTTCTGCTCCGGCATTCTCCGTTTCCCCATCAGGCAGCACTTTTTTGGGTTCCTCGGTTGGCTCTGGTTCTTCAGATTCACCTTCTTCTCCGGTTCTTTCCGGTTCTTCCTCGGCTTCCTCTGGCTCTCCTTCAGCTTCTTCCGGTTCTTCATCGGTTTCTTCCGGCTCTCCCTCGGCTTCTTCTGATCCTTCCTCAGTTTCTTCCTCTTGGGATGCCAGGGCTTCTTTCTCCCTTCTCGCATTCTCCTGCTCTGCTTCTACTTCCTCGATTGCCTTTTCGATGATGCTTATAAGGAAATCCTTCTGTTTGCATCCTTTCCATGCGACTGCTGCTTTGAGCCTTCCGAATAATTCCTCTGTTACCTGTACTGCGATTGTTCTTGCTGCCATCTGTTCCACTCCTTTTTCCATAAAATGTTCTTCGATTACCTGTTGCAGAAATTCTTGTGTGCTAATTTCACGCTGCTCGATTTCCCCTCTCACCTTTGCATGCAGTTCAAGTGGGATCTTTCCGCATATGTTCTTCATTTCCATCTGCGTTATCTCCTTTCGTTTTGTTATACACACAATACTCCAAAGATACATGGAAAGCTATTCACAATACCCAACAAACATCGGCTTCCAGATCATTGCACAACCAACAATACATAGATGTATCTATACTTTCAAAACAGCACCACCTCCTTTGCTCTTTTCCCACTAAAATCTAACGGACTTTCAAAACCCATGGTATCTGCTTTACCGCTCATTCCCAGTTTTCTTCCATGCCGGAAAGAAAATCCAGCATTTGTGACGGAATCCCATCTTCCTGTTTCCCCATATTTTTTTCCGGAGATATCTTCAATTCTTCCCGGAACACCATCCGTATTTTTTCTATCAGGTTTTCACTATCCGCAGATTGCAGGATCGCCTGAACCAGAAAAGCATTTTTTTGTCCATTGGGAACACTCTGCAAAATCTCCCATGCCCGCTTATGCTCCGAATCATCCAGTGTCGGACGGAAGGAAAAAACGGGGCGGCTCACCTCGCGCACATCTGCCCCACAATCCGTTCATATCCGGCAGCGTTGGCTTTTACGTCTGTTAAGTAAAAAGCCCTGCAAAGCCTGTCCTGCGGTGTCACGTGGCGTCTTACGATGGTGGAACCGCCGCCCATGAAAACGGACGGGATTGCCCGAAGGTCAAAGCCTGCCTCCATAATGGCAGACAGGATCCTCTCCGTATAACTGCGTCCATTCTTCTGAATGATCTCTTTGGCTTTTGGATCCAGGCTGCAGCTATTTCCATTTAGGACACGCTCGATCTGGATATCTGTCACAGACAATCCGGTGCTTCTGCGTACCTGCTCCATCGTTTCATCGATACAGCGGATCACTCCAAGCTCAAGGCTGCGGCAGGCAGCCGCATTGGGAACAGCATTATCCAGCCGCATCAGGTCCACTGTCCAGCCGCCAATGTCCACCAAAAGGACAGACGGCTCATCCCGGACATATTCCGGATGGAGAGCAAGCGCAGAATAGCCCTGGGGGAACAGTTTCACATCCTCGATTGTCAGTTCATATGATTCATTTTCGTATCGGAAACAAAGCGGCTGCTCCTTTCGGAACAGATACTGCCTAAAAGCCGTCTTTTCCCTTCCAAAACCGGCAAGGGGCAGTCCGGCTGCGAGAATGATTTTTCCCTTCCGCTCTGCCCTGCGGTATTCAATCTCCTGTGCCAATGCCGCCATCGTCAGCAGATAATAATTATCATTGGCAGTCTTATCTTTCATCAGTGTCTGTCGGCCGGTACCACAGACATAATAATTTCCCGCATACTGCAGCACGTTCTGCATCGTGTATGGTTCATAATCATACCTGGACAATCCTGTTGGGAAACAGATATGCGGGGTTTTCATGGCATAATATCCATGGTCGATTCCTATAATCATAGGCTTCACATCCCTTCTATTGAACGATTAAAATAATGGGGGTTCGGATACCCCGGTGTGGAAAACCTGCCGGAAGAGGAAGTGCCTGCCGATGGCAGGGATTTTTTTCTTCCAGCTAGTTGTGGTCTTAAAAGAAACGGCAGGCAGAACCTTCCGATCCTGCCTGCCGTTATACGAAACTTTTCATAAGATAATTTAGAGCATGTTATCTAAAGTTTCTTGTCACTGCATACCTTCATACCCTTTGCTAACCGCACAAGGATATTCATATATCTCTGCCTTTCGTCTCCCTCGGCAAAGGCCGCCAGTTGCAGGTAATACATTTTTGCCTGATCCCTGGATTCCCATTTCCGACTTTTACCATTGCTGATCGTCCTGACTGTATCTTTTTCCATTGTGCTGCCTACCTTTCTATCAGAAATGTCAGGATATCCTCCATCGCATACTGATAAACCAGTTCGGCATATCGGCTCCAGTGGTCATTGATCGAGCAGGTAAGCAGGTCGATCTGATTTTTGATATCTTCCGGCAGATTCATGGCTTTTAAGATTCCTTCCTGTCGTAATGACTCTTTCCGTCTTTTCTGATATTCTTCATCTTCTTTCAAAAAATCCATTTCCGCTTCGCTGGTTCTCGCTTCTATCAGCATATCAGCCAGTTTTCTCTTTCTTGCCACATCCCCATCCGGATTGATTTCCCTCTGGATACTTTTTAACATGCGCCCATAAGAGAATACATGGGATTGTCCATAATAATAATGGTATTCTTTTTCCAGCCGCTCCATGTCATCCTGATTGGACAGATATTCTTTTAAAGCACAATGTTCTTTTTCGTTCAAAGTAACTGTCCCATCTCCATCCACCACTTTCCACAACATGGGATAATCCTCAATCAGTTTTTTCTGGCGTGCTTCTATCTCCTGATATTCCGGGTGGTTTTTTCGCAGATAAGTTGTAATCTGCTCACCCACTTTCATCTCCATGGCATCTATCCACAGTTCTTCTAATTGTGCATGCATTCCGAATCGCTCCCTTCTTATTCATTGTGTTCTATCAAGCCTTACACTATACCATTTTCGGCTAAGAAAGCTATTCACAGAATGCAACAAGATTTTCTTCCACAGATCGTGCAAACTACCTATTATCACTATCTGGACGGATCGTCTCGCTTTCGGGGCTTATCCTTATTTTTTTGTTTCGCCTTTTTAAGTTTCCGTACTTCAGCCGCTCCCTTTTCTATCATTGCTTTCAGCTCCGGCAGTGAAGTATTCCATAAGGAGGAATCTTTGCTGAAAAAGCGGATGCTATACTTTTTCATAATCATGTCACCTATTTCAGGATATACCGCAGCCACATCCGGCGGCTGCAATGGATACTCGATCAGCGGATGATATTTGATTTCCCCGGATATTTCTTCCAGCACCCTTTTTTCCATTTCCGGTGTGCAATCTACATAAGCGCTTCGCCCGGTCAGTTCCTGATAGGCATAATCTCCAACATAATTAAGTAATTCAAATTCACAGTCTCCATACTGTTCTACCCTTGTTAGGGAATCCGGATTCTCTAACGCCGCCATATAGATATCTTTCCCCTGTGCGATCAGCCATGCCCTGAAATCCATAAATCCGTCATCCGAACAGCCATACTCTTTTATAAAGATGGCTGCCGTCCAAAGCCCGTATTTATCAGCCAGATCCCGGTACCCGTGCATAATCGCATGAAATTGCAGGGATTGTTCCGGCGGCATACTAAGCAGTTCTTTTTTAATCCAGGAAATAGATGCGTCCATATCCTGTCCGCATTGATTTTTCGTTTCTTCAATGAGCTGCCAGAAAGTATCTTTGTTAATTTCAGTTATCCCACTGCCCATATCAAATCTCCCTTCGTAATAAACCATTCTCTTTTATTCGTCTGTAGCTAAATCCCATTATCTGTCCCTTCCTTTTTTCTTGTCTGCTTTTTTTGGCTCCCTGTCTGGACTCATATCTTCAAAAAAATACTCTGCCAGACGTTTCATGCTCTCAAAGGACATATCATCCGGCATGGAAATTGAAATCACCACGGCGTCCACATATTTCTTCCCATTTATTTCACGGTACAGTTCCTGGTAATCCCCCCAATAACCATCTCCACCTGTTCTAATATCTTCGTATCGCCCATCAACATCAATCAGGTAACGGGCTGAATCAACACCGATTTCTTTCTGCTCTATTTTCTGTGAAGCATACATCTTTTCATCCAAATATGTAGAAAGATATTGTTCCGGTGCAAAATAAACGGTCATTGTCCGTGCCATGTATCCCGGAAACTCAGGATATTCCATTTCCGTCAACAATACGCCTGCCTTAAATTCAGGCTTTGGCTTATAATCGACCACCAGCTTTTTGAGTCTCTCCGGTTTATCTTTAAAATCTTCATAATACAATGGATCCCCAAATTGAATCCGTTTGGGACATTTAATTTTAAATTTTTCCTTCCGCACGTTATCACCTCCCAGCATTGTTGCGTTTTGCCACATTTTGCCGCATATTTCCCGACTCTCGAACACTTTCTTTTCCTTAAAAAAATAGCCGGAAAAATCCGACTACTCCTTATCATCTATATCATAATGGGTTCCTCTCATTTCATATACAAAACGACAATATGAATACAAGTTGGATATTTGATTCTATATGTTTCCTGCCACGTTATCTGCACTCCTCCTTTTTTTTATTTTTCTCTTTCTTCTTTTCTAATTGGTGTACGTCCCATATCCGAAATTTCACGTAACTATCAGGCACAGCTTCAAAGATTTCCTCCAGCGCTTCTTTATTTGTAAACAGCCTATTTTTTTTTAAATAGTCATAAATATATTCCCATAATAACGTAGTCGCTTTTCCTGCCTTTTCTCTCCGGTCTCTGAGTACCGGAAAAATCTTCTGCAATCTCCTTTTCAACTCTGGATCTATTCGATAGTTCTCTCTATATGCAAGATCCATCAACTCATATTTTTCACAATGGAATACTTCCCTTATCTTTGACATTAACTCTGGATAATAAAGTGACGGTAAACAATTCATAATTGCACCAACTGCTGCAGGATTGCTCCAAAGACCATGTCTTGTAATGTAATTGCAGATGAAGGTATCCATTCTATTTGTATATGAATGCTGTAATCTGTTTAAACGCACTGAACGCTCATATAGTATCTGTACTTCCTGCAAAAAATCCAGTTCCAAAATCATTGCCTTCGATCCCTCCTTTTAGTTATAAACGCAACACTACCCTTTTTTCCAAAGGAAAGCTATTCACACAAACCACTAAGGATATTTTTCAGAATTGGGCAAAACCAACAATTACTCTAACGGGCTGATTGTTTCCTTTTTTGCTGCTGACGGATTATCTTTGTCTCGGTCTAGCCTTTTATCAACAGTTCCTTTACTTTTTATTATCCATATTATAATGGGTTCCCCTAATTTCATATACGAAACGGCAATATGAATACAAATTCCACAAGTTTGCCTTAACAGAAAAATCTTTGCGATATATAAACTTTGTCCAGAATGGTACTTGATGCCCTTCACACCATCTATAGATATCTTTCATTACCATTCGTTCCCCACTTCTTATGCGTTCAATAAGAATATCTTTCTTGTATTCATCTAAACCAACTCTAAATATTAAGTAGAATAAGACGTTATAGTACCCAACTAGGATAACCTCTCTGCTATCCTCTTTTTCCTCATACGTCATGCACACTTTCCACCTTTCCTTGTATTTATCGTACTATTTATCCACATATTCTTACGCCATACACCTTATACCCACCCCATAATAGGGGGTGAATATTCCTACAATAATTAAGATAACCTCAACAACCCCCATTCCATCCTGTGATAACAAAATAGATTGTAACCGATTCTTTTTATATACTATATTGTTCTGATGCATCTGCTCCTTTTTTCTTTTTATAAATGCCATATCAATTCCCTCCTTTTATTCAGCAAAGTACATCCATATCCTAGATTATGTTTGAAAAATGCTTTCTGCAAAATGTGCGTCACAATTTGTGGGAGATTTCGCCTAAATGAGGGCGGCGTAGCG
>ENA-OPSK01001356-OPSK01001356.1-human-gut-metagenome-genome-assembly--contig:-NODE-1356-length-18604-cov-9.465092_pt1 | contig 18604 bp, 9 predicted proteins | sample MGYA00241807_ERZ501905 | MGnify/ENA primary metagenome ERZ501905 (study PRJEB25962, sample SAMEA2042111) | human gut metagenome | biome: human gut; feature: human-associated habitat; material: faeces...
ACTACCTATCCATCGGATGACCCGGAAATGCTGGCGGTGGAGGCAGATTATGCAGCCAGAGAAGCCCAGTTGCAGGAGGAAATCGACAACATTGAAAGCAGCCACCCAGGGTATGACGAGTATCGCTATGACCTTGGTATGATCGGTCATGACCCTCATGAGCTGGCAGCATTTCTGTCTGCCGTTTTGCAAGGCTACACCCGGCAGAGCGCTCAGGCAGAGCTGGCGCGTGTGTTTGCAGCACAGTATCAGCTGACGCTTACTGAGGAAGTGGAGATCCGCTACCGCACGGAGACCTCCACCGACCCGGAGACCGGCGAGACCACCTCAGAAGAAGTCCCCTATGAGTATTACATTTTGAATGTGAAACTCACCAGCAAGCCCATTTCCGCTGTGGCGTCGGAGTTACTGACCCCGGAGCAGATGGAAATGTATCAGGTTTACCGGCAGACCATGGGCAATAAGCCGCTGTTGTTTGGCGGTGGTTCCCCTGACATGAGCAATTCCGAGGACTTGACCGGTGTGCAGTTCGTAAATGGAACCCGTCCCGGAAATCCGCAGCTGGTGGAGCTGGCCAAGCGTCAGGTCGGCAATGTGGGCGGCTATCCTTATTGGAGCTGGTATGGCTTTGACAGCCGCGTGGAGTGGTGCGCCTGCTTTGTATCCTGGTGTTATAACCAGGCTGGAAAAAGTGAGCCGCGCTTTGCAGGCTGTGAGTGGCAGGGCGTTCCGTGGTTCCAGTCTCATGGACAATGGGGTGCAAGAGGCTATAACAATCTGGCTCCCGGAGATGCAATTTTCTTTGATTGGGATTTGGATGGGACAGCAGACCATGTGGGTATCGTGATCGGTACGGATGGCAGCCGTGTTTATACCGTGGAGGGAAATTCCGGCGATGCCTGCAAGATTAAAAGTTATGACCTGAATTATCAAAGCATTAAGGGCTACGGCCTGATGAACTGGTAACAGAGATTTTTAAGAAGGAGTGATAGACGATGGCAAAGAACAAAATTGAGCGCATTGACCAGGAGATTACAAAGGTCCGCGAGAAGATCGCAGAGTATCAGGAAAAGCTCAAGGCGCTGGAAGCACAGAAAACCGAGGCAGAAAATCTGGAGATCGTCCAGATGGTGCGCGCCCTGCGTATGACCCCGGCTCAGCTGAGCGCCATGCTGTCCGGTGGCACAGTTCCCGGCAGTTTGGCTGATGACAACAACGAACAGGAGGAAAACAGCTATGAGGAATAAACGATTGCTCCGAACACTTTCCGCCCTTTGCCTGACGCTGGTGCTGGCATCGGGCTTTACTGTTCCCGCTTTTGCCCAGGGCGCAGCGCCGCCCCCGGCAGAGGATACCACCAATGACAGCAATGTGGTGGTGGAAGAAACGGAAAAAGCACCTCCGCTGACCCCGGATGGCAACGCCGCTCTGGTGGATGATTTTGGTGGCAACAAGCAGCTCATTACCGTTACCACCAAGGCAGGCAACTATTTTTATATCCTGATCGACAGGGCCAATGAGGATAAAAAGACTGCTGTTCACTTTCTGAACCAGGTGGATGAAGCGGACCTGATGGCGCTGATGGAGGATGGAAAACCCAAAGAGGAGCCGCCTGCGGTGTGCAGTTGCACGAAGAAATGTGAAGCAGGGGCAGTCAATACGGCCTGCCCGGTCTGTGTAACTGATAAGAGTAAATGTACGGGAAAAGCACCGGAACCTCCGGCAGAAACATCGGAGCCGGAAAAAGAGAAGCCTGCCGGACTGAACCCGGCTGCGCTGATCCTTCTGCTGGCTCTGCTGGGCGGCGGTGGCGTATTTGCCTACTTGAAGCTCGTTAAGAATAAGCCTAAGACCAAGGGCAATGACAGTCTGGACGATTATGATTATGGTGAGGAAGATTCCGAGGAATGGGAAACCGAAGATGAGGAAGTCCTTGAGGAGGGTTTTGAGGGTTCTGACCCTAATGAGGAACGCGATAGAGCAGATTGAACCATTTGAGCGTAGCGTATTTCAAATCATTGCGGGATAAGGGACAGAGGACAGGGAGAAATTCCTGTCCTCTGCTGCTCTACTCACTCTCTTACTGTAAATCCACACCCAAAATCAGCACATGGTCAAAGAAAGGAGGACCTCACAATGAACACCTGGAACTGGTTATTACACTTTCTGATTATTTTTGATCTGGTCGCCTTCGGAATTTACTTTGGAGGAGACATTCTTTTCACTGCTATAAGCAAAGTTCAAAAAAAGTCAAAGAAGAACGATGACTTGGATCTTTATGATTTTGAAATTGAGACCGCACCCCAAAAACGCTCTTTATGTGTGGACTCAATCCGAATGCTTTATTCTGGTGAGATAGATGAATTTGTGGAAAAGGAACTGTTGCCTGATGCAGCGGAGACCATGAACGCTTTATCTGAAGCTGAAAAAACAGCAGTTAGCCTGTTACTAAAAGCTTATATCGGTTTTTTGAGCGAAGAAGCAACGGTAGATGAACAAAGTTTTCCCATGGTTAAGGAACTGTTGTCTTATACACAGGGCAGCAAAGAAGATGGTGAAAAAGATGCCATAGATTGTCTGATGGAAGATACGGTCAGCAGAACCCACAGACATCGAGAATATTACAACAATTATCAACGCTATCAACTGATGCAGGTGGATAAAGAGCGTGTGATTATGGCCTGCAATATCATAATCAATGATTTGATTGGCAGGTTGTACCGATATGATTATCGCTTTGGCTATGACATTACACTTGCCTCAGAACACAGCATTGCAAAAAAACTGTCTGATAATTGGCAGAATGAATGGGAGGTTGAAGATTATGAAGCTGGTGATTGCTGAAAAACCATCGGTTGCACAAAGTCTGGCTGCGGTAATCGGTGCAACTGCTCGTAAGGACGGGTATTTGGAGGGTAACGGTTGGCGTGTCAGCTGGTGCGTAGGCCATCTGGCCGGTCTTGCGGATGCAGACAGCTATGACCCCAAGTATGCCAAGTGGCGATATGATGACCTGCCTATCCTGCCGGAGCATTGGCAGATGGTGGTGGGAAAGGACAAGAAAAAGCAGTTTGATATTCTCAAAAAGCTGATGAACGCCCCGGATGTAACGGAGGTAGTAAATGCCTGTGATGCCGGACGCGAGGGCGAGCTGATCTTCCGCAGCGTCTATGAGCTGGCAGGCTGCCAAAAGCCGATGAAAAGGCTCTGGATTTCTTCGATGGAGGACTCCGCCATAAGGGAGGGCTTTGCAAACCTGCGCCCAGGTGTAGATTATGATGGACTTCGGGATGCTGCTCTCTGCCGTGCCAAGGCCGACTGGCTGGTGGGGATCAATGCCACAAGGCTTTTTTCCGTGCTGTATCACCGCACCCTCAACATCGGGCGCGTGATGTCCCCAACGCTGGCGCTTATTGTCCAGCGAGAAGCTGAGATCGACACCTTTAAGCCGATTCCCTTTTATACCGTGGCGCTGGAGCTGCCCGGTCTTACCGTATCCGGGGAGCGCATGGCGGATAAGGTTGCTGCTGAGCAGCTGAAAGAAGCCTGTCAGGGTGCAAATGTCACAATCAAAAAGGTGGAGTGCAAGGAAAAGTCCGAAAAGCCGCCTGCCCTCTATGACCTGACTACTCTGCAAAGAGATGCCAACCGCCTGCTTGGATTTACAGCCCAGCAGACCCTGGACTATCTGCAAAGCCTGTATGAAAAGAAGCTCTGCACCTATCCCCGTACTGACAGCCGCTATCTGACCGGCGATATGGCAGACAGCCTGCCGGTGCTGGTCAATCTGGTTGCCAATGCTATGCCGTTTCGCAAAGGGATCGCCATTACCTGTGATCCGCAGACGGTCATCAACGATAAGAAAGTAACCGACCACCACGCAGTAATCCCTACCAGAAATCTCAAGGATGCAGACCTTTCTGCCCTTCCTGCGGGAGAAAAAGCGGTGCTGGAGCTGGTGGCCCTGCGTCTGCTGTGCGCCGTAGCCCAGCCCCATATCTATTCGGAAACCGTTGTGATTGCAGCGTGTGCCGGTGGGGAGTTTACCGCCAAAGGAAAAACGGTGAAGCATCCTGGATGGAAGGCGCTGGAGGACGCTTACCGTGCCAAAATGAAGGATGCAGAGCCGAAAAAAGAGGGCGCAGAGAAAGCCCTGCCGGAGCTGACCGAAGGACAGACCCTTTCGGTTTCTGCGGCAATCGTCAAAGAAGGCAAAAGCAGTCCGCCTCAGCACTTTACGGAGGACACCCTATTGTCCGCGATGGAGACTGCCGGAAAAGAGGATATGCCGGAGGACGCCGAGCGAAAAGGTCTGGGGACACCGGCCACCCGTGCCGGTATTTTGGAAAAGCTGGTATCTGCCGGTTTTCTGGAACGAAAAAAGAGCAGGAAAACGGTGCAGCTTCTCCCTTCCCACGATGCAGTTTCCCTTATCACAGTGCTGCCGGAACAACTGCAATCGCCGCTTCTGACTGCCGAGTGGGAGTACCGCCTGGGCGAGATCGAGCGCGGGCAGCTTGCCCCGGAGGAGTTTTTGGACGGGATCAGCACCATGCTGAAAGATCTGGTGGGGACTTATCAGGTCATCAAGGGAACTGAGTACCTGTTCACTCCGCCCCGTGAGGTGGTGGGCAAATGCCCTCGCTGCGGCGGTGAAGTTGCAGAACTGCAAAAAGGCTTCTTCTGTCAGAATGATTCTTGCAAATTTGCAATCTGGAAAAACAACAAATGGTGGGATGCCAAGAAAAAACAGCCGACCAAGGCTGTGGTGTCTGCACTGCTGAAAGATGGCCGTGTCCGCGTAACGGGCCTATATTCGGAGAAAACCGGCAAGACCTACGATGCCACTGTGGTTTTGGAGGACGATGGACAGTATGCCAACTTCAAGCTGGAATTTGACCAGCGGAAAGGAGGCAGCCGATGAAGCTCTCTTTAGTGGAACGGGAAACCATTCTCCTCTATAACCAGGCAGAACCAATGGCTGAGGTCTACACCCACGATCCCCGTCTGATGGAGAAGCTGGAACTGCTGGCAAAAAAGCACCCCGACCAGATCACCCGAAAGGACGCCCATAACTTTACCGTCCCCAAGCGGTGTGTATCAGTCCGGGAGCCATATAGCGCAGAACGCCGCAAAGCCGCCAGTGAGCGTGCGAAAGCTGCCGGATACCAGCCCCCTGTGAGAAAGTCCAGCAGTTAAAGGCACATGGCAGAGAATGTATTTGAAGCAGTCAAGCTGTCAGTCAGCACCAGAGAAGCGGCAGAGCTTTATGGGATAAAAGTCAGGCGAAATGGCATGGCCTGCTGTCCTTTTCACGATGATAAGAACCCCAGCATGAAGGTAGACCAGCGATTCCACTGCTTTGGCTGCGGTGAAGATGGGGATGTGATCGACTTTACCGCAAAGCTCTTTGACCTCTCCCCAAAAGAAGCGGCGGAGAAACTGGCACAGGACTTTGGCCTGATCTATGACATTCAGGCCCCTCCCCGTAGGAGATATGTCCGGCAGAAAACAGAGGCACAAAAGTTTCGGGAGGACCGGCAGCGGTGTTATCGCGTACTGTCCGATTACTACTATCTGCTGAAAAAATGGGAGGCCGACAATTCTCCCCGGACACCGGAGGAAGAACCGCACCCCCGTTTTGTGGAAGCAATCCAGAAGAAAACCTATGTAGAGTACCTGTTGGACCTTTTTCTTTATGAAAGTGAAGAAGAACAAAAGGCATGGATTGCAGAACACACAGCAGAAATCACACACTTGGAAAGGAGATTGAAAATCATGGCTGAGAACAAACCCACCAACCGAGAACGGCTAAGGGAAATCACAGATGGCATCGAGCAGGGCATCAAAGAACTGTTTGAGAGTGAAAAGTATATGCGCTATCTGTCCGTCATGTCCCGCTTCCACCGCTATTCGGTAAACAACACCATGCTCATCTATATGCAGAAGCCGGACGCCACTTTGGTAGCCGGATACAATAAGTGGAAAGACCAGTTTGAGCGTCATGTAAAAAAGGGCGAGCATGGCATTACCATCATTGCCCCGACACCGTATAAGAAGAAAATCGAGGAGCAGAAGCTGGACCCGGATACCAAGGCTCCGATTTTGGATAAAGACGGAAAGATCGTTACAGAGGAAAAAGAAATCGAGATCCCCATGTTTCGTCCGGTCAAGGTCTTTGATGTGAGCCAGACCGACGGGAAACCTTTGCCGGAGCTTGCTTCCTCCCTTTCCGGCAATGTGCCAAATTATGAGGCATTCATGGAGGCCCTGCGCCGCAGCGCACCGGTGCCGATTACTTTTGAAGCAATGGCCGCCGATACGGACGGCTATTTTTCTGCCGATCATCAGAAAATCGCCATTCGTCAGGGCATGAGTGAGGTGCAGACGGTTTCGGCCACAGTACACGAGATTGCCCACAGCAAGCTCCACAATCAGAAAAAGATTCAGATTGCCAATGACGAGCAATATCAGGAGATCGAGCTGTTTGATAAACCCGGTCTGTTCTCCAATGGGCGGATTGCCCGTGATAATCTGCCGGAGGGCGTTTATTGCTATGACCTGCGCGGTTCTGACTACGACCCCGGAGAGCCGGTCTGTGTAGAAGAACAAGTAGTTGTAAACCATGCAGGTTCCGTTCTGCTGACAGAGCCGCTGGAGTTGGCGGAAGATGGACGCCTGATGCTGACCGAGGAAGAAGGGCTGAATTTTGTTGGCGGCTTTTCTACCCTCACCCAGTTTTTGCAAGAACATAGGAAAGACCGCCACACGGAGGAAGTGGAGGCTGAAAGCATCTCCTACGCAGTCTGCAAATATTTTGGCATCGAGACCGGAGAAAACAGCTTCGGCTATATTGCAAGCTGGAGTCAGGGCAAGGAACTGAAAGAACTGAGAGCCAGTTTGGAGACCATCAACAAAACCTCCGGCACTTTGATCTCTGACATTGAGCGCCACTATAAGGAAATATGCAAAGAGCGTGGGATTGATCCCCATGCAAAGGCAGAGCCGGAAACCGCCCCGATAGAGCAGCCGACCGGCAATCTAACCTACTATGTAGCAGAGTGCATGGAGTTTCCAAACCTCGGAGAATACCACGATAACCTGTCTTTGGAGGAAGCTGTACGCATTTATCAGGAGATTCCGGCAGAGCGAATGAATGGGATCAAGGGCATTGGCTTTGAGCTGAAAGATGGAAGCGACTATGAAGGACCTTTTCCGATTTTGACCGGGCAGACCATTGACCTGGACACCATTCAGGCAATCGACTATTACCGTGATAATCCGTTGGTGCAAAAAGCGGTAAAGGAACTGGCTGCGGCCATGCCGGAAATGGAGGTGCTGGGAGCGGACGCCAACCAGCAGGAGGCTTTGTTTCTGATCAACGATACTACCTATCTTCATATCCAACCTTGTGACAGCGGATGGGACTACACTCTTTACGATGCTGCGTCCATGAAAGAGCTGGATGGTGGTCAGCTGGATATGCCGGAGCTTTCCTGCATGAAGGTAGTTCTCCAGATTTGTGATGATAACGATCTGGACAGCACTTCGCTCAGACGCGCTCCCTTGTCTATGGTTGAGACCTTGCAGGAAGCTGCTTATGAGCAGATGCAGGCAGAGGCAAGTCAGATGACCGCTTCTTCCCAGCTGCCGGAAGCGCAGGAGCAGGCACTGGATGAATACCCCATGCCGGATGAGCAGGTATCCACACCGGATATGCAGGAATATGGCTACTCCTATGATGGGATGCTCCCTGTTACCAGAGAACGGGCGCTGGAACTGGATGCCGCCGGTTTGACCGTCTATGTGCTGCATGAGGACAATACGGAGAGCATGGTGTTTGACCCGCAGGAAATCATGGATCATGGCGGTCTTTTCGGTGTGGACCATGAGGAATGGGAGAAAAGCCCTCAGTTCCACGAAAAGGTCATGGAGCGTCAGGAACATCAGCAGGAACGCGAACAGGCATTTCTCTCTCAGAACAGAGATTGCTTTGCCATCTATCAGGTGAGCCGTGACGATCCGCAGAATGTGCGCTTTATGAATCTGGATTGGTTAAAGTCCCATGACATTTCCATAGACCGCAGCAATTATGACCTCATTTACACAGCTCCTCTGAGGGAGTCTGGCACTGTGCCGGAGCAGCTGGAAAAACTCTATCAGCAATTCAATCTGGAAAAGCCCGTGGACTTTCACAGTCCCTCCATGAGCGTCAGCGACATCGTTGCAATCAGACAGGACGGTAAGGTATCCTGTCATTACTGTGACAGCGTTGGTTTTACCCAGATCCCCGGATTCCTGCCAGAAAACCCGCTGAAAAATGCGGAAATGGCCCTGGAGGACGATTATGGCATGATCGACGGTATCATCAACAATGGCGCAAAAGAGCCTACGGTGGCAGAGCTGGAACAGCAGGCCCGAAGCGGTCAGCCCATTTCCCTGATGGAGTTGGCAGCCGCCACCCATCGGGAGGAACGGGAAAAGAAAAAGTCCGTCATGGAGCAGCTGAAAAGCCAGCCCAAGGCAGAACACAAAAAGATAGCGCCAAAAAAGAGTGCGGAAAGGGAGATTTGATATGGGAAACTTTACTTTTGAGGAAATGAACCTGATGTGCATTTACAATACCGGCAGCCGCACCGGACTGATCGACAGCCTGCGTGAGATGCGCGGCGAGCTGGCCCCGGAGGAAACCGAGCTGCGGGAGTTGACAGACAGCGCACTGGGCAAGCTCCAGGCCATGAGTGATGCCGAGTTTGCCGAGCTGGAGTTGTATCCGGATTTTGACCAGTAAACACTATAATCGCAGGGATGGGGTGGCAATATGCCACCCCACCTTTTTACCCCAAAACTGAAAGGAGGACAGAACACTATGCCAACCAAAGCTGAACTATATGCACAGATGGCGGAGAAGGTGACAACGCAGCTCACGGGGAGCTGGCAGGAATGGGCAGGGTTTCTCACTACTGCTTCCCGCCTTTACAAGTACCCGTTCCATGAGCAGCTGATGATCTATGCCCAGCGACCGGACGCCACCGCCTGTGCGGAGTACGATTTGTGGAATGAAAAGATGGGCCGGTATGTAAGGCGCGGCTCCAAGGGAATCGCTCTGGTGGACGATTCCGGGGACAGGCCCCGCCTGCGCTATGTTTTTGATATTTCCGACACCGGAACCCGTGAACATTCCCGCACTCCCTGGCTGTGGCAGCTGGAGGAGCGCCATTTGGATTCGGTGCAGGCCATGCTTGAGCGCACCTATGATGTTTCCGGTGATGACCTTGCCGGACAGCTCACCGAGGTAGCCGGAAAACTGGCTGAGGAATACTGGACGGAGCATCAGCAGGACTTCTTCTATATCGTTGACGGTTCCTTTTTGGAGGAATATGATGAGTTTAACATCGGAGTACAGTTCAAGGCAGCAGCCACCGTCAGCATCACTTACGCTTTGATGTCCCGCTGTGGACTGGAGCCGGAACGCTACTTCGACCACGAAGATTTCATGGCGATCTTTGATTTCAACACCCCGTCCACCATCGGGGCGCTGGGAACAGCGGTCAGCCAGATCAACCAGCAGGTGCTGCGGCAGATCGGCGTTACCGTCCGAAATGCAGAGCGCGAAGCCAACCAAGAAAGGAGCAAACAAGATGAACAATCCCATGACCTATATCCAGAACGGAGACTATCTGATTCCCGACCTGAAGCTGAGCCAGCAGCCGGAGAAACCCCTGGGCAAGTACGGCAGGATGAGGAAAACCTACCTGAAGGAACACCGTCCCATCCTCTACAACCAGATGTTGCTGAGCGAGAAGCTGTACCCGCACCTTCTGGAGATCGACGAGACCGCCCAGAGCAGACTGGAGCAGATGATGCCCCAGCTGGCGAAGGAAGCGGGAGCCACCGAGGAACTGAAAGCCAGCGATCCCATGAAGTGGGTGGGGCTGATGAACACCTGCAAAGCCCAGGCAGAGGAGATCCTGATGGCGGAGCTTATCAACAGCTGACCCTAAACCTGTTCCTCTCCGAAGCGGAACAGATCCAATCCATAGATGAAGCAGAGAATGTAGCGCATACATCCTCTGCTTTTTCTTTTGCCCAAAATGACATCGACCATGTGCTGCGTTTGGGCGGCAATACAGACCGTCAAAGGGAGCGTGTGGTTGCAGCCTTTGAAAAGCAGAAAACCACCGCTGAGATTGCCGAGATACTGAAAACGCTGTACCACGGCGGCAATGGCCTTGGCAGTGTGAGCGCATGGTATGCCGAGGATGGTATCCATCTTTCCCACGGGAAGTCTGTCCGTTATGACAGGTCTGCCCAGGTCATTTCCTGGGAGAGCGCCGCAGAGCGTATCGGGGAGCTTTTGGAAAGTGGTCAGTTTGCCTCCAATGTGGAGCTTGCAGAAGCGGCAGGCTATGAACGCTCCCTCCTTGCAGAAAAACTTTGGCATCTGTACCACGATTTCAGCGATAAAGCCAGAGATTCCGGGTATCTGTCCTGTCTGTCCGGTATTCAGAGAACCGGGTTCCCGGAAGAAACTGCATGGCTTGCCGAGCAGCTGAGTGACCCGGCTTTCCGCCAGACCCTCAAGGAAGAATACGCCGCCTTCTGGACTGCCTATCAGCAGGACCGTGACCTGTTGCGCTTTCATTACCATAGGCCAAGGGAAATTTGGGAGAACCTGAAGGATCTTGACCTGCCACGCAGAACTTTTTCTTCGGACCTTTCCCAAGTGCCAACCGTCCAGCACTTCATTACCGAGGATGAGATCGACGCCGCCATGACCGGCGGAAGCAGTTTCGCCGGAGGAAAAGGCCGTATCTATGCGTTCTTCATGGCAAACCATACGGATAAGGAGAAAGTGAGATTCCTCAAAGACGAGTATGGCATTGGCGGACGCTCTCATGCCCTGTCCGGCGCAACACACAGCGGCGAAGATCACGATGGGAAAGGACTGCACTATAAAAAGCAGGACTGCCCGGATGTTCACTTGAACTGGGAAAAGGTTGCCAAGCGCATTACCTCACTTGTCCAGAAAGGCCGCTATCTTACCGAACAGGAACAAGCGCAGTATGACAAGATCCAGGCTGAAAAGGATCTGGCAGAAGAAGATGCCATTCATGCCCAGCAGCCGGAGATAGAGGAAGAAACGCCAAAGCCTACCCTTCGGGAGCAGTTTGAGCAGTATAAGCCTGTGGTGACTGCCGCCATATCTGAGGATGTGGCATATCGAAATGCCTGCGGTCATTCCGACCGTGAAAATGCTGTCATCGAGGGCAATGCCGCTGTGCGCCGTGCGGTTCTTGGCTCTAAGGATATGGAGCTGATTCGGCTCTATTCCGATGTGCCGGAGTTCCGTCAGCGTCTGCACCGGGAAGTGATCGACGAGACCTATCCAAAGCTCCATGAGCTTCTGCGCCCTCTTTCTCAGGAAGATATTGATACTGCCCTTTGTGCATGGAACGGCAATATCGAGAGTAAACACGCTGTTGTCCGCTATATGAAAGACCATGCAAGAGAAAAAGATACCGCCGCATGGCTGGCTCAGGAATACGGCGGCAGTAACAGCAACAGCCTGTTCGTTGTCCGTGCCGGCAGCCCGGAGGAAACGCAGCTGCCCTGGCCGAAGGTACAGCGCAGGCTTGCCCAGCTCATTCAGGAGGACCGGTTCTATACCGAAGAAGAACAGGACCGTTTTGACGACATCGACCCAATCGCCATCCGGGAAGCTCTGGAAGAAAGAGGGATCGTCAACGGACAGGTGACAGACCCGGAAAAACTGGACAATGCCCCGTTTATCCAACAGGTGATGTCAGATGCAGAGCAGATCGCAGATGCCGAGACAGAGCAGACTTCCGAAGTTTCCATTTCCGATGAGGAATATGACGCAGTTCGCCGCCCAATTCCGCAAAGAACCTCCTATGACCCAGCCGCCCCGGTCTATGCCGTGGGCGATACCGTGTATATCGAGGATGACGCCTATCAGATCACCGAGCTGCGGGAGGACACCGTACAGCTTCTGCCCACCGGGATGGTATATCCCATCTACCGGGCAGAGCGCAAAGAACAGTTCGAGCAGCTGCTTCGGGCAGACCGCCGCAATGCTTACTATACCGAGTTTCTTCCTATTGACCCGGACAAGGCAGATCAGGACTTGCGGGATGTATTGGCTCATGGACTGATGGATGAAGCGGATAAAAAGCAGATTTCCACGCTGCTGCAATCCGGCAGGAGCAACAGCGAGATCGCCTACTGGCTGAGCAGAGCCTATTCCGGTGAGATCGAGACACTGAATCTGGAGACCGGCGATATTGCCGATTACCGTACCACGGCACAGGGCATAGAACTGGAAGTCATGGATGCAGAGGAAAAGCGTCTGGCTATGCTGTATTTCCGCTGGGATGAGGTTGCGCCTTTGCTGCGCGGGATGTATGCCCGTCAGCAGGACGGTTTTGGACAGGAACAGCCCCAACCGGCTACCGAATCCCCGACCTTCCATTCCGAGACCATGGCCGTCTATCCGGGCGATAAGAACAATCTGCCTTATGATGTGGTGGTGGAACGACTGCATATCGAGGAGCCAGAGCCACCAGCCCCTGTGACTGAGCCGGAGAAAACCTTTGAGGAAGTGCTGGACGAACACCCGGTTTCCATTCAGGTCAATGGCCAGTGGGAGACCTTCTCCAATGCCAAAGCTGCCGAGGAAGCCTCCTATGAGGAATACAAGGCTAACCTGCGCCGCAATGCACAGAACTTCCGCATTACCGATGAGCATTTGGGCGAAGGCGGTCCGAAAGCCAAGTTCCAGGCAAATGTCAATGCGATTCGTTTGCTGAAAGAGCTGGAAGCTGCCGGACAGCAGGCAAGCCCCGAACAGCAGGAGGTTCTTTCTCGATATGTGGGCTGGGGCGGTCTCTCTGATGCGTTTGACCCGGAGAAACCGGCATGGGCTTTAGAGTATGCCCAGCTAAAAGAACTGCTGACCCCGGAGGAATATGCCGCCGCCAGAAGCTCTACCCTCAACGCCCATTACACCAGCCCTACGGTCATTCAGGCCATCTATGAAGCGGTGGACCGTATGGGATTTGAGACCGGAAATATTCTGGAGCCGTCTATGGGTGTGGGCAATTTCTTTGGTATGCTGCCGGAGAAAATGCGAAACAGCCGTCTGTACGGCGTGGAGCTGGACCCTGTTTCCGGGCGCATCGCAAAGCAGCTCTATCCCAAGGCGGACATCACAGTAGGCGGCTTTGAGACCACCGATAGGCGTGACTTCTTTGACCTTGCCATCGGCAATGTACCTTTCGGTCAGTATCAGGTCAATGACAAAGCCTACAACAAGCTGAATTTCAGTATTCACAACTACTTTTTCGCCAAAGCACTGGACCAGGTGCGTCCCGGCGGCGTGGTGGCTTTTGTAACCTCCCGCTATACTATGGACGCCAAGGATTCCACCGTGCGCCGCTATCTTGCCCAGCGTGCCGAGCTGCTGGGAGCTATCCGTCTGCCTAATGACGCGTTCAAAAAGAATGCCGGTGCCGAGGTGGTATCGGACATCATCTTCCTCCAAAAGCGGGACCGCCCGCTGGACATCGTGCCGGAATGGACTCAAACCGGACAGACGGAGGACGGATTTGCCATCAACCGGTATTTTATCGACCACCCGGAAATGGTGCTGGGCAGACAGGAGCCGGTAAGCACTGCTCATGGTATGGACTACACCGTGAACCCTATCGAGGGACTGGAGCTTTCCGACCAGCTGCATGATGCTGTGAAGTACATTCATGGCACTTATCAGGAGGCAGAGCTGCCGGAGCTGGGCGAAGGCGAAGCTATTGACACCTCCATTCCTGCCGACCCCAATGTGAAGAACTATTCCTATGCCATTGTAGACGGGCAGGTGTACTACCGGGAAAACAGCCGTATGGTGCGCCCTGACCTCAACGCCACCGCCGAAGCCCGTGTAAAAGGTCTTGTGGGACTGCGTGATTGTGTGCAGGAACTGATCGACCTTCAGATGGATGCAGCGGTTCCGGACAGCACCATTCGGGAGAAGCAGGCGGAACTGAACAGCCTCTATGACAGCTTTTCTTCCAAATACGGTCTCATCAATGACCGTGCAAACCGTCTGGCCTATGCAGACGATTCTTCCTATTACCTGCTCTGTGCGCTGGAAGTCATTGACGAGGACGGGAAACTGGAACGTAAGGCAGATATGTTCACCAAGCGGACCATCAAGCCCCATCAGGCGGTGGCTGTGGTGGATACGGCAAGTGAAGCACTGGCGGTGTCCATCTCGGAAAAAGCCTGCGTGGATATGGACTATATGAGCCAGCTTACCGGAAAAACAAAAGAAGAACTGGCCGGAGAGCTGCAAGGCGTAATCTTCCGTGTACCGGGACAGCTGGAGAAAGACGGCACACCCCATTATGTGACTGCTGATGAATACCTCTCCGGCAATGTACGCCGCAAACTGCGTCAGGCGCAACGGGCCGCACAGCAGGACCCGGTTTATGCAGTCAATGTGGAAGCTCTTACCGCCGCCCAGCCCAAAGACCTGGATGCGTCGGAGATCGAGGTGCGTCTGGGCGCTACCTGGATTGACAAGGAATATATCCAGCAGTTTATGTATGAGACCTTTAATACCCCGTTTTATCTCCAGCGCAGTATCGAGGTCAACTATTCGTCCTTTACCGCTGAATGGCAGATCAAGGGGAAATCTTCTGTATCCTACAACGATGTGGCAGCTTATACCACCTATGGAACCAGTCGTGCCAACGCCTACAAGATTCTGGAGGATTCCTTAAACCTGCGGGATGTCCGTATCTATGACACCATAGAGGACGCAGACGGAAAAGAGCGCCGCGTACTAAACGCCAAGGAGACCACTCTGGCTGCCCAAAAACAGCAGGCTATCCGGGAAGCCTTTAGGGACTGGATCTGGAGAGACCCGGAGCGCCGCCAGACTTTGGTGCGCCAGTATAACGAAGAAATGAACTCTACCCGTCCCCGCGAGTATGATGGCAGCCATATCACTTTTGGCGGCATGAACCCGGCCATTACCCTGCGGGAACACCAGAAAAGCGCCATCGCCCATGTGCTGTATGGAGGAAATACCCTGTTGGCACATGAAGTAGGCGCAGGCAAAACCTTTGAGATGGTGGCCGCTGCGATGGAAGCCAAACGCCTGGGCTTGTGCCAGAAATCTCTCTTTGTGGTTCCAAACCACCTGACCGAGCAGTGGGCGTCGGAGTTTCTGCGTCTCTATCCTTCCGCCAATATCTTAGTCACCACAAAAAAGGACTTTGAGACCCATAACCGAAAGAAGTTCTGCGCTCGTATTGCGACGGGTGATTATGATGCCATCATCATGGGACACAGCCAGTTTGAGCGTATCCCCATCAGCCGGGAGCGTCAGGAAAGGCTTCTCTATGAGCAGATCGACGAGATCACCGAGGGTATCGCAGAGGTGCAGGCCAGCGGCGGCGAGCGTTTTACCGTCAAGCAGCTGGAGCGTACCAGAAAGTCTCTGGAAGCCAGACTGGAAAAGCTGCAAGCCGAGGGGCGAAAAGACGATGTGGTAACCTTCGAGCAGCTGGGTGTGGACCGTTTGTTTGTGGACGAGGCCCACAACTATAAAAACCTGTTTCTATACACAAAAATGCGGAATGTGGCTGGTCTTTCCACATCGGACGCGCAGAAATCCTCCGATATGTTTGCCAAGTGCCGCTATATGGATGAGATCACCGGAAACCGTGGCGTGATTTTTGCCACCGGCACACCGGTCAGCAACTCCATGACCGAGCTTTACACCATGCAGCGTTACCTTCAGTATGAACGCCTGCAAGAACTGAACATGACCCACTTCGACTGCTGGGCTTCCCGATTTGGAGAGACCGTCACAGCATTGGAGCTGGCACCGGAAGGCACCGGCTACCGGGCAAGAACGAGATTCAGCAAGTTCTTTAATCTGCCGGAGCTGATGAACCTGTTCAAAGAAGTGGCGGACATCAAGACCGCCGACCAACTGAACCTGCCCACCCCGGAGGTGGAATACCACAACATCGTGGCGCAGCCTACCGAACATCAGCAGGAAATGGTCAAGGCCCTTTCGGAGCGCGCATCGCTGGTACACAGCGGAACCGTTGACCCATCCCAGGACAATATGCTCAAGATTACCTCGGATGGCCGTAAGCTGGGCCTGGACCAGAGGATCGTCAACCAGATGCTGCCGGACGAACCCGGAACAAAGGTCAATCAGTGCGTGGACAACATCATGCAGATCTGGCGGGATGGCAAAGCTGACAAGCTGACCCAGCTGGTGTTCTGCGACATTTCTACACCGCAGGCAAAAGCTCCTGCAAGCAAGGCGGCGAAAACGCTGGATAATCCACTGCTTCACGCATTGGAAGGCGCTGTGCCTCTGCCGGAGCAGGAACCGGTCTTTACGGTATATGACGATATTCGTCAGAAACTCATTGCTCAGGGGATGCCTGCCGACCAGATCGCTTTTATCCATGAAGCCAATACCGAAGTGCGGAAAAAGGAGCTGTTCTCTAAAGTCCGTACCGGTCAGGTTCGTGTCCTTTTGGGCAGCACCGCCAAGATGGGCGCAGGCACCAATGTGCAGGACCGTCTGGTGGCACTTCATGACCTGGACTGTCCGTGGAGACCGGGAGACCTTGCCCAGCGCAAGGGCCGTATCGAGCGCCAGGGCAACCAGAACCCTCTTGTCCATGTGTACCGCTATGTCACGGAGGGAACTTTTGATGCCTACCTCTGGCAGACGGTGGAAAACAAACAGAAATTCATCAGCCAGATTATGACCTCGAAATCGCCTGTCCGTTCCTGTGATGATGTAGACGAGCAAGCTCTGTCCTATGCCGAAATTAAGGCTCTGTGTGCCGGGAATCCGTTGATTAAAGAAAAAATGGACTTGGACATTGAGGTGTCCAAGCTGAAGCTGCTGAAAGCCAACCATCTTTCTCAGAAATACGCGCTGGAGGACGCCATCAGCAAGGGCTTTCCGAAGCAAATCGCGGAAACGCAGGCACGGATCGCCGGGTATGGCGCGGATATTGCCACAGTCAAGGAAAACACCCACCCAAACGTGGACGGCTTCTCTCCGCTTACGCTGGCAGGCGTCACCTACGCTGACAAGAAAGAGGCGGGCGCGGCGCTGCTGACCATGTGCCAGACGATGCTCTCCCCGGAGGCGACACAGATCGGCAGCTATCGCGGACTGACACTGGAACTGTCCTTTGATACCTTCGCGCGGGAGTACTGCCTGACTATGATCGGGCAGCTCCGCCATACCGTTACGCTGGGAACCGATGTGTTCGGCAATTTGCAGCGCATGGACAATGCGCTGGAGGGACTGCCCATCAAGGAGCAAACCTGTCGCGAGCAGTTGTCCAACCTGCAAACGCAGTTGGAAACCGCAAAGGCAGAGGTACAAAAGCCGTTTCCCCGCGAGGAGGAACTTACGACCAAAACGGCACGGCTGGAGGAACTGAATTCCCTGCTGAATTTAGACCACAAGGAGCCGGAGATCGTAGACGCCGAGCCGGACGAGGATCAAAGACCGCCGGAGCGCCGCAGACCGCAGTTGGAGCGGTAAAACCAATAGAAAATGGAGGAAATTATGGGTTATCAGGAAAGCTGGCTCTACATCGAGCCGCAGCACAAATTCAAGAAATTGATCCAGGCATACGAAAAGGCGGAGCAGTCCGGCTACTATGAGGTGGCCGGTGCGGAACCTCATTCCGTTATTGTTTTGAAGCAGCCCTTTGGAGATATTCCTGCCGGGAAGAAGCTGCTTTGGGTGTGCGGCGACCGTGGATTCCACTGTGCCGCAGGGGTATTCGGCGGCGAGCTGAAATGCTCCGGCAGGCTTCGCGTGATCCCGGTGGAGGCGGTGCTGAACGGCACCGACGATCCCCGTATGAAGGGGCTGGACTTTGACAGTCCGGCCCCCAGCGAAAACGCCTATATGAAACGATACAGCGTCGCCAATTACGCCCACCGGATGCGGGCGGGATTGGCAAGATGAAGGGAGGTTTACCATGACAAAGGAACAGTTGGAAAATAAACTCTATGAGCGTATGTCCGCGGAAAACGAGACGTTTCTGACCGATCTGAAAGCAAAGCCTGTGGATGAGATCATTTCTCATGCCTATGAAATTGCCTGCCGGGACAACCTGCTGATGCTTTTTGAGGATGAAACAAGCCTCTCCGAGCGGCAGCTTACGGTGCTGAACGAGTTTGAGCATCCCCTGTCACAGCTTTATACAGACTGGCTCTCCCGCGATACGGATGAGATGGATGCCTTTCGAGACAGCATTGCGTGCTGTGCGGATGATATTCTGCGGAAAAGAGTCGAAGAAAAATATCGAGATCCCGCGCAGCCCATATACCCTAACACCCGTTCGGAAGCCATGGCTCGCGGAGAGGTCTTTGAGTGGATGGCCAGCCGGGATCGGACGCTGACCTGTGCGGGAACCTTTGAGAAGGGCGCAACCAACGCCTACAACGATGGAAAGCTGCCTGCTTTTTTGAAGGAGTGGACAGCGGCTTATGGCAAGGACCGCTGTATGTTCGTGCTGGCCTG
>ENA-OPSK01001375-OPSK01001375.1-human-gut-metagenome-genome-assembly--contig:-NODE-1375-length-18424-cov-4.866296_pt1 | contig 18424 bp, 18 predicted proteins | sample MGYA00241807_ERZ501905 | MGnify/ENA primary metagenome ERZ501905 (study PRJEB25962, sample SAMEA2042111) | human gut metagenome | biome: human gut; feature: human-associated habitat; material: faeces...
CGCCCCGGCACGCTCACTTAAAACCAGTAAATTCAAGGGTTTGCTGTTTTTTTCCTTTTCTGAAAATCGTGTTTCCCACAAATTAACAGAAAAAATATAGGAAAGTAAAAATCTGCAATAGTTAATACTTGTGATTACAAAGATTTTACTTTATAATGCATATGTAAGAGAAAATGTGGTTGATGGATAACTCATCAAAAAACAGTAATAAATGAATTAAGATATATACACTAATTGGAAGAAGCCACGCCTTATGCGTGGCTTTTGATATCATCAAAAGATGGTATCTGAATATATGAAAAGTAATGATTCGTATGTAACAGGAGGGAAACTATGACAACAAGAGAATGCTACGATAAAATGGGTGGAAATTTTGATGATGTAATGCAGCGTCTTGGAAGTGAAAGCTTTATTCGACGCTTTGCAGTGCGTTTTTTAGATGACACCAGCTTCCAGATGATAAAAGATGGAATTGCCAGTGGAGATGCGGAACTGGCATTTCGTGGAGCACATACCTTGAAGGGAGTATGTTCCAATCTTGGATTCACGAAGTTATATGAAGTTAGTTCGGATCTGACAGAAATCTTACGGAACAGAGAATTAAATGGTTACGAAGCGGCGTGGAATGAAGTAGAAAAGCAATATCAGATTACAATCGAGGCCATTAAAGAATTAGACTAGTATAAAAATGATCAGGGGTAAAATATGAACTCGGAAATGAAAATGACAATGGAACAGGCACAACAGGAAATGGAATCATTTCGCCACTTATTTGGTGACGTTCGTTTGTTGAGCGCTCAGGATCTTGGAATGAAGAAGGAAAGCGACGGGATGAAATGGGAAATTGAGACAACCTGCCATTGTAGTTCCTGCCTGGATCGGAAAAATCCTGAGGATGAGTGTATAGCCAGACAAATATTTCAGGATAAAGGACAGAAAACAAAATTCGAGTATATGGATGATGAATTATATGAAATCATCATGAAATATGTAGAAGTGGATGAAACCCCGTACATTTTGGAGCTGATGCGTCATGTCAACACAGATATGGTACCTGGAAAGGCAAAACATCAGAATGGAAACGCCAATATGACGGAGTTTTATGACATGCTGTATACGGATGCACTCTCACAGGCCTACAACAGACGATATTTTGAAGATCGGATTCGGAAAAAAGTAGTTACTGCAGGTATTGCAATGATTGATCTGGATGATTTCAAAATCAGTAATGATCTGTATGGACATGAGATTGGAGATAAATTGCTCCGGGCAGTTGTTGCGACCATAAAGAATGTAATAAGGACAACAGATTTCCTTATTCGTTACGGGGGAGATGAATTTTTACTGGTTATCCCGAATATTTCTCAGAAAATGTTTGAACAGAAATTAAATGAGATTCTGTATCATATTCGCCTGGTACAGATTCTGGAAAGTAAAAATCTGTATCTGTCTGTCAGCATTGGCGCAGTTATGGCTGAAAATCAGTGTGTGGAAGAGGTAATGCCAAAAGCAGATAAGCTGATGTATGATGCCAAACAGACCAAGAATACAATTGTAACAGAATGGGGCAGACTGGGCGAGAAGGAAGAACTGCAACAGTTGTCTGGAAAACATCAGCGACAGTGTATTTTGATTGTGGATGATTCGGAAATGAATCGTGCCATTTTGTATGAGATGCTGAAAAGTGATTTTGATATACTGGAAGCAGAAAGTGGCTAAAAATGCATTCGAATGCTGGAAGAATATGGACGGGATATTTCATTAGTGTTGCTTGATATTGTTATGTCTGGAATGAACGGCTTTGATGTACTGGAACAGATGAACCGAAGAAAATGGATAGAGTCGATTCCTGTAATCATGATTTCCAGTGAACATTCGGATTTTTATATACGAAATGCATATGATATGGGAGTGTCTGACTATATCAGCCGACCGTTTGATGCAGTTATCGTAAAGAAAAGAGTCCAGAATACCCTAGAACTTTATGCGAACCAAAAGCGTCTGATCAATGTGGTCGTTGATCAGGTTTATGAAAAAGAAGAAAACAATGATATTATGCTCAGGATTCTGAGCAATGTATTAGGGTCATGCAACAGTGAGAGCAGCGAACATATTTTACATATCCGTACTGCGACGGAAATGATGCTGAGACAACTGTTAAAAACAACGGATGCCTATCATCTGACGGAGACCGATATTGCTATAATCACAACCGCTTCTTCGCTTCATGATATTGGTAAAATACGCATTCCGGAAGAAATACTGAATAAACCTGGAAGACTGACCGATGAAGAATTTAAAATTATGAAAACTCATAGTGAGATTGGAGCATCCATGATCTGGGATATGCATTTTTTACAAGATCATCCACTGGTACATACAGCATGGGAAATCTGCAGATGGCATCATGAAAGATGGGATGGAAAGGGCTATCCGGATGGATTGAAAGGTGAAGAAATACCAATCTCCGCACAGGTGGTAGCGATTGTTGATGTTTATGATGCACTTACAAGTGAAAGATGCTATAAGAAAGCATTTGATCATGACACAGCGATTCAAATGATCCTGGATGGACAATGCGGACAATTTAATCCCATCCTTCTTAAGTGTCTGAAAGAACTGAGTATTCAGCTTTCAAAAATGCTTAATAAAGAAATGGACGATAATAAATATTCTCATGAAATACAAAGGCTTTTGAATGAAATACTCAGTGATAAATCCTTACCGAGCCAGATTTATTCACAGAGTCTTGTCAAGGTCATGCAGGAAAAAATCGATTTCTTCAAATCGAACAGTGGCATGAATTCGATTGATTACAATGCGGTTTCAGGTCAGCTTACTATATTAAACGGAAATCAGCAGATATTATGTCAGAGAAATAATCCGAAAATTAATCTGTTCAAAGAATTCGGAGTAAATGAAGAAGATGCTCAATATATTCGGGTTTTGTTACACCAGACATCTGTACAAAATAAAGAAATCTCTGTGCAGATAAAAGCAAGGGTGGAAAATGACCGCCAGATGTACAAACTGAAATTGCATACATTGTGGTCGCCTATGAAGAAAGACGTATATATAGGAATTATCGGGTATTTTGACACTGTAAAATAGAAAAATACAAAGCAGTGGGGGGAAATGTGGCATATCCTGTTATGGAAAACACTCTGTTTTATAGCAATTGTTTTGATGATTTCCCAGTATTTTAGATTTGTATCGAAAACTGTTTACGATATGTTAATTCATCAATGCATGTAAGCGTTATTACAGCGTTAAGTACGTCCGTGTGCCAGATCTGCTCCTGGACTTACAAGAGGCCAGAGATGAATGAGCTTCATATGAAAAAAATGTTAGGTTTTTAGGATTCATCGATTTAGATTTTTTATGAAGTAAAATATGTGTAGATTTTTTTAAAAAATTATTGACGTGCGGAAAACCGTGTGGTATGGTCTTTTGAAGAAAGAGATTATTTTAAAGGCAAACCTGTTGAAAGGCAGGGACGCAAAGCCAGAAGGGACTAAAGTCAGAAAGCTTGACCATGTCAGCCGGTTGCCACTGTTTCCATATCATCATAATATATGGAAAAGATGTTTGAACAGAAGAGATTCCGATACCTTTTATACTATATAGATGTGTGATTTTAAAGAAATATAGTAGGGACACTGGCAGATTTTGGCAAGTGTCCTTTTTGTATGCAAAAATGGGTAACAAAACTAGCAGGGACAGGTTTTCTGTATACAGATAAAAGCAGGATGAAGAAGGCATAAGACGGAGAGAGGATTTTTATAAAATGAAAAATTATGAAGACAAAATATATTCCTTAGGTGAGACTGTAACGGGGCAGACACAGGCCATGTCACAGGCCGTACAGAAAACACTGGAAAATAATGGCGGGGTAGGTATAATGACAGGATCTTATGACCAAAACCTGTCTATTTTGTCTGTGAATAATCTGCTGTTGCATAGTACAGGATATACATTCGACACTTTCATGGAACAGACAAAAGGCTCATTGAGAAACTTCTTTTATGACGAGGAAGATATACTGGAGCGAGACCGTTTTTTGCAGCTTCACGGAACAGGGGAAGCACAGATCCTTGCAGCAGACGGTACAGTGAAAAATGTACGGCTTTGTAAAGAGGATGCGACAGATGAGGCGGGCAGACAGATCTGGGTTATGTCCGTACAGGTCAACTGGGATCATGTAAATTTGGCACTGCTCAATGAGGCTATCTATTCCGGCTTCTGGTATTTTGACTGTGACGAAAACAGTGAGATTGTGAATGCAAACTGGAGTCATGAATTCCGAAAAATGCTCGGCTATCATGATACTCTGGACTTTCCGAATAAACTGGAATCCTGGTCAGATCTTCTGCATCCACAGGATAAAGAAAGAGTAATGGTGCAGCTTCAGGCGGCAATTAAGGATAAGACGAACCAGATAAAATACCAGGTAGAGTATCGTATGAGAATGAAGGATAATCAATACCAGTGGTTTCGGGCATCGGCAGAAGTAATACGCCGTCTGGATGGTTCTGCCAGCAGGATTGCCGGGATTTTTATTAACATTGATGCGGAGAAAAAAGAAATCATGCAGGCACAAAAATCTGCTGCTTTCCACCGGGCTTTTACGAAAGCAGATTTGTGCGAGTATTATGTGAATCTGGAAGCGAATACTTTTGATACCTTTAAGGTTGAACCGTCCCTGATGACCGTCTTTGAACAGAGTCATACGTGGGATGAACTGATCCGGCATTTTGTGGATTCCTATGTTGTGGAGACAGATAAGAAGGCGGTATCCTCTTTTTACGACCGTGGTTATATTGCAGAAAGGCTGAAGGGTCTGGAAACCGAATTGGCTTTAGAGTGCCGTATCACTCTGAATGGAGAAGAACGATGGGTCCGCAATGTGGTCATACGTGGCGAAATAGAGGATTCAGAATATGCCATGATCTTTCTGCGTGATATCACAGAGGCAAAGGTAGAGAGCGCACGGCATCTGCAGATGGCAGCGGATAATGCTTCCATGGAGCAGCTGATTCAGAGTATTGTGCGTCTGGTTGACCGCTTTGTTGTCTGTGATCTGGAAAATGACAGATATGAATTCTACAATCTGAATGGACAGATGATATATAAACCTCTGGGATTTTATCATGATTTTCAGATGCAGGTTCTTGAAAAATATAAGACACTGGAACCATTGGAAGCTATAGATATCCTGATAGCCCCGGATAATATTCGGAAAAAACTGAAAAGTGAAAATGATATTTATAAGTTTGAGTATTGCAGCCTGGATGAAAAGACTTATAAAATCGCTTCTTATATTCCCTTGGAATGGAAGAATGGAAAGCTGGAAAAGGTATTGCTGGCATCCATGGATGTGACACAGGAGAAGAAAGCAGAGATTGAATCCCGTCAGGCACTGAAAGAGGCTTACCGGTCCGCAGAAAATGCAAATTGTGCGAAAACAGAATTCCTTTCCAATATGTCCCATGTTTTGTTATGTTTAGATTGGTTGTATCTTATAGATGCGGCAGAGGTCGATAAGAAAGGGTGCATAAACTTATGTATATGAACTACTACGGCTATTGAATAGCCGATTTTGTTAAACTCTTTGATATCCGGCAGTTCCATTGCTGTGAGTACTGTTTTATCCCCATGGAGGCTTTCTATGTAAGTATCTACAGCATTGTGAATAGGATGGGGGAATAATCCATGTCAGGATGCAGGGATGCTGGCAGTAGATGCAGTTGGATGAGATGTTGTTTCAGCGGATATATAGCGGGTACTGATGGGTACTATGGAGCATCACATGGTATTCCTGCTGCGGATAGACCGGTTGGTATCATAAGGTGGGGAGAGCTGGAGTGCTGGTGATCTATTCCGCGGAGGTGGTAGAATGTACAGGATACCAGAAAAATATTCTGGATATCTGCCCTTTTGTTGACAATCCGCATACAAAAGGATTACACTTTCATCAATAAAAAATAAAGGAGCACCACGAAATGGAATTACAAAAGGGAAGACCCGAAAATACAGATAACCGTCTGAACAAAGAAATCCGCGTCTATGATTTTTTAGACAAGCTAGGTATTCAATATCAGCGTATTGACCATGAGGCTGCTATGACTATGGAAGCCTGCGAAGAAATTGACCACGCCCTTGGCGACAACACCACGATCTGCAAAAATCTGTTCCTGTGCAACCGTCAGGAGACGGATTTTTATCTTCTTCTGATGCCTGGTGATAAACCGTTTAAGACAAAAGATCTCTCTGCGCAGATCCATTCCGCCAGATTATCTTTTGCCAAACCGGAATATATGGAGAAATATCTTGATATCACCCCTGGATCCGTCAGTGTATTGGGACTGATGAATGATTCTGAGAAGAAAGTACAGCTTCTTATTGATGAAGATGTCATGAAGGAGCCATACTTCGGCTGTCATCCCTGTATTAATACCTCGAGTCTCAAATTCACAACTGAAGATCTGATGCAGAAAATTATTCCAGCACTGGAGCATGAGCCTGTCACAGTGACTCTGCCGGTTCCGGAATAAGGAAAACACATAACCAAAGACACAGGAAAGCCCTCAGCCATAGATTTTGTCTATATCTGAAGGCTTTCTGAATATGGACTATTTTAAAATGCCATAATCCTGCATGAATTCCTGCTATCCTTGATACTCCAATCGCATTAGACTCACGCACTGCGTCCAGACGATTACATATGATCACTCTGGGACAGCGAACACCAAGTTCCGGTTCCGGAAATGTCGGAGAATCTTATCATAAGACCGGCCGAGAATAAAGGCTATAATACAATTATTTCGGGGGTTATATGTCTCGGGATAGTGATGCGTAAACAGTAACAAATACCTGGGAATGTTGTTCTGTAGTTGACAATGACTCTGGGAATGATATAAAATATAGAATTGAAATTCAGCGGTTGTTCTGATACTATTTTCTTGACCATATAACCTCCGACAGAACCATTCTGTTTAGAAGTCAGGTTACCGTTGTACCCGTCTGTAAGCGGTACGCCTAATTCATTTGCAACCTCGAATTTGAAACGGTCTAACGCACCTTTTGCTTCCGGTACAGCTGTCTGGTTAGAAGATTTTGTGTTTGACATATCAATTTCCTCCTTGGTTGTTGTTTTCTTTTGAAAGTGTTTTTGTGTTGCAATGCTAGTATATGAAGATGCAGAAATAATACACTGGAAGTTTTCGCATGGACAGGAAGAGCATGGAAACAGGAAAACTTGCATGATGACTGTAAGAAAAATATTAATAAATTATGAATTATGTATATTTTTTAAGTTTTAATTGCGTTTTATTTAGTGCTTTGTTATAATTACAGTTAGGATTGTGGATAAAAGATAAAATCCGCAAAATAAATAGGAGAAACGGAGAGGAGAAACTATGAACTTAGGTATAATCGCACATAACAGTAAAAAAGTACTGATAGAAGATTTCTGCATCGCTTATAAGAATATACTTGCCAAACATGAGGTCTATGCCACAGGTACAACCGGACGGAGAATAGAAGAAGCGACAAGCCTTCATGTGCATAAATTCCTTGCCGGCAGTATTGGTGGAGACAAGCAGTTTATGGAGATGGTAGAGCGTCAGGATCTTGATATGGTCATTCTGTTCTACAATCCGGTCATGATTGATCCTAAAGAACCGGATATCACAAGCATCGTGAGAAGATGCGACCAGTACAATATTCCTGTAGCGACAAATATTGCCACAGCAGAACTTCTTATTTTAGGGCTTGCAAGAGGAGACCTGGATTGGAGACTGAATCTGAAATGAGAGTGATCGCAGGTAAAGCCAGAAGGCTTAATTTGAAAACAATTCCGGGGATAGACACAAGACCTACTACTGACAGAATCAAAGAAACATTATTTAATATACTTCAGCCGGAGCTTTTGGAATGCCGTTTCCTGGATCTTTTTTCCGGAAGTGGCGGGATCGGAATCGAAGCTCTGAGCAGAGGAGCTTCTTATGCAGTGTTTGTGGAGAAGAATCCAAAAGCTGCTGCATGCATCAGAGAAAATCTTGCATTTACAAAACTGGCAGAAGATGGTAAACTGCTGAACATGGACGTGTTGCAGGCATTGCGTTCCCTTGAGGGAAAAGGTGTTTTTGACATTATTTTTATGGATCCCCCATATAATAATGAACTGGAAAGACAGGTGCTGGAATATCTGAAAGACAGCACAGTTGCAGATAAGAATACACTTATTATTGTGGAAGCGGATCTTCAGACGGATTTCAGTTATGTGGAATCTCTCGGTTACAGGCAGCTGCGTTCGAAAGAGTATAAAACAAATAAGCATGTATTTTTAGAACGTGCATAATTAACTATAATAATTTCAGAATGAATACATTGCTTCCTGAAATTATCATAAGATTGCTGCCTGCAGGCAGCATTCGTGTTGTTATGCATATGTGTATGTGCCAGAGGAAAGAGAGAGTAAAAATAAATGAAAATAGCAGTATATCCCGGCAGCTTTGATCCGGCTACCTATGGACATCTTGATGTGATCCGGAGAGCAGCAGTTTCTTTTGACAAAGTGATAGTGGGCGTTTTACATAATTCTTCAAAAAGTCCGTTGTTTTCTGTGCAGGAACGTGTTAATATATTAGAAAAGGCGACTCGGGACGTTCCTAATGTCGAGGTAAAACCATTTGAGGGATTGTCTGTGAATTTTGCCAGAGAGAATCACGCTCAGGTGATCATACGTGGACTTCGTGCAGTTACAGATTTTGAGTATGAGCTCCAGATGGCTCAGACCAATCGTGTACTTGCACCGGATGTAGATACTGTATTTCTGACTACAAGTCTGGAATATGCATACCTGAGTTCTACAATATTGAAGGAAGTTGCACATTTTGGAGGCGACCTGAGTAAGTTTGCACCGGCCGAGATAACGGATGCAGTTATTGAGAAGATTCGTCTTACAGCAGACAACAAATAAGTTATTGTTCACATAGAGCGTACAGTAACAGAAATAGAAAATAAGGAGTGTATATACTATGAGCAGCAGAATTGAACAGATTATCGGTGAGATTGAGGAATATGTGGACAGCTGTAAATTCCAGCCACTGTCAACTACTAAGATTGTGGTAAATAAAGAAGAAATTGAGGAACTTCTGAGAGAACTCCGCCTGAAAACTCCGGATGAGATTAAACGTTATCAGAAGATCATTAACAATAAGGACGCTATCCTTGAGGATGCTCAGACTAAGGCAGATGCACTGATCGCAGATGCGCAGGCAAGAGCACAGGAACTGGTAACACAGCATGAGATTATGCAGAAAGCATATGCACAGGCAAATGATACGATCAATGCAGCTAACAAACAGGCACAGGAGATTCTGGATTCTGCAACACAGGATGCAAACAGCATTCGTCTCAGCGCGATCACCTATACAGATGATATGATGGCCAATATTGGCAGTGTGCTTAATACAACATTAGAGGATGCAGGTGTGAAATACAAAACATTTATTGATTCCCTGCAGAGCTGTCTTGATGTTGTAAACCACAATCGTCAGGAACTTGCACCTCAGACAGCACAGGCTGCAGCAATTACAGGCTCTTATCATGATAATGACGGAGCGAAAGATGATGATGACGATCTGTTAGATGATCTGGGAGAGAACTAAAAATAAATCAGTTATTAAATATAGAAGATGAGAAAACAAGGGGCAGGAAAATTTCCTGCCCTGATTTTGTATAATGAAATGATGACAGTTCCCGGAAAGAATTTATTTTCACAGATAGGAAATCAGACAGTAAAGAATACCTGCTGTAAGGAATGTACAGATACACTTGGAAATAAAATAAGGCAGAATGCTGAGGTCATGGTGGAGAACACCTTTTGTCTGAGCAAGGATGCACAGACCGCCGGATGCGGTGGCTGCAGCGGACAAAAGTATACGAGTCATGTATGGCAGTCCGGAAACTGAAATAAGAGAAAGTCCGGAAGTGATCTCTGTAAATCCGAGCAGCAGGTATTGATAGAGAAGTGGAAAAGGCGCATAATATCTGATACATCCTGCCAGAATGGAGAACAATAGAATATATCCTCCGAGACGTGTAATGGTTTCAAAACCGTTCATTATAGAAAAATCAAGTATATTTTTTCGAGAAGAAATCTCGGGTGAAAATCCTGGGGAATCTGAGATGGTGGCATTTTGGTACACAAAAAAACGAAAGAACAGCATACATATCAGATTTGCTGAAAAAATACTCGCAAAGACCATGCCGGCAGGTACTGTATCCTTAAGACAGGACTTACAGAGATAGGTAATGATAAAGGCAGGGCTTGGATTGTTACAGAAGGTAGTGAGATAAAGAGCTTCTTTTTTGCTGATTTTATGTAATCCATACAGATCAGAGGCAAGTTTGGCTCCCAGAGGATAACCACACAGCATTCCGAGAACGAAAACATAACCACCCCAGATGCTGACACCCGGAAAAATATGAAAGAATGATTCAAATGGCAGGAGAAGTTTCCGGATATGACCGGTATGTGTAAGCATTCCTGTGAGAATAATAAATGGGAGAAGCGTTGGGATTAATGTATTCAGCCACAGAGTCATTCCGGCTCTGGCACAGGACAGACTTTCAGCAGGATGCAGCAGAAGAAAGACAAGAAGAAAACAAATACCACCGGTGAGTATGGTGTTTTTGGACATACAACAACCTCTTTGCAATTGTTTGCCATTCTTTATAAAATTTATATGGCGCAGAATGAAAATAAATGCTATAGTATTTGGGTAAAATATATCTGGAAAATTTGTCGTATATCGGGAAAACAATGGTATATTATAAGACAAATGTGTGATTTTTGGAGGTAATATAATTATGGCAGTTTTAGAGAATTGTGAACCCAAAAGAGTGTTCCATTATTTTGAGGAGATATGCAAAATTCCTCATGGCTCAGGAAATACAAAGCAGATCAGCGACTATCTGGTTCAGTTTGCAAAGGATCATGATCTGAAATATGTTCAGGATGAGATGAATAATGTGGTTATTTATAAACCGGGCACAGCGGGATACGAGAATGCTCCTGTAGTGATCATTCAGGGACATATGGATATGGTATGTGAGAAACGTCCGGATGTAGAGCATGATTTTACAAAAGACGGATTAAATCTTTCTGTAGAAGGTGACTATGTATCTGCAAACGGAACAACCCTTGGTGGTGATGACGGAATTGCTGTTGCTTATGGTCTTGCACTTCTGGAAAGTGATACAATTGCTCATCCGCCGCTTGAAGTGTTTATTACTGTAGATGAGGAAATCGGTCTTCTGGGTGCAGTTGGATTTGACTGCAGTGTATTAAAAGGAAGAAGATTTATCAATCTGGATTCTGAAGCAGAAGGAAGCCTCTGGATCAGCTGTGCAGGCGGACTTTCCGGAGTCAGCCATATTCCAGTGACAAGACTGGATGCAGAGGGAGAGAAGCTGACAGTTAAGATCAGCGGACTGATGGGCGGTCATTCCGGAGCTGAGATTGACAAGAATCGTGCAAACGCAAATTCTCTTCTCGGAAAATTTCTCCATGGTCTGGATGAGAAAACAGATTTTGAACTGATCAGTGTGCAGGGCGGACAGAAAGATAATGCCATTACAAGGGAGGCTACAGCAGAAATCCTTGTTCTTGAAGAAAATGTAGATGCTGTCAGAGAATATGCGGCTTCTGTGCAGGGAGCATGGAGAGAAGAGTATGCAGGAACTGATGAGGGTATCACAGTAACTGTTGAAGATGAGGGAAAACAGGAAGTAAGGGTTCTTCATCCCACAAGTAAAGAAAAAGTAATTTTCTTCCTTGTAAATGTACCTTATGGTGTTCAGAAAATGAGCGGAACGATCAAAGGACTGGTAGAGACTTCTACGAATATTGGTATTCTGAAGACTTCTGAGAATGAGGTAATGGGAAGTTCCAGTATCAGAAGTTCTGTGGAGACAGCCAGAGATTCCCTTTCTGACAAGATTGCCTATCTGACGGAGTTCCTTGGCGGAGAGTATGAGAGACAGGGCGTTTATCCTGCGTGGGAGTATCGCAAGGATTCACCGCTTCGTGATAAGATGGTGGAAGTATATGAGGAAATGTATGGACAGAAACCGAATGTGGTGGCAATCCATGCAGGACTTGAGTGTGGACTTTTCTATAAGAAGATGGAAGGACTTGACTGTGTGTCTCTGGGACCTGATATGAAGGATATTCATACGTCTGAAGAGGTGCTTAGTATTTCTTCTACAGAGAGAGTCTGGAAGTATCTGGTGAAAGTTCTGGAGGCTCTTAAAGAGTGATGTTGGAAGCATCCCTGTTGCGCTTTGGCGGCAGGGGTGCTTTTTTGAATGTTCTATATGTCCGGTGCTTTGCATATACTGTATCAGAATGCGGAACTAGGCATTTCTAAAAAAAACAGAAACTATTCATATTAGCGAGATATTTTTCAAAATCTATGCTATAATAACAAAATGTATGAAATGCAAGGAGCGAGTGAAAATGGAAATACAGTTATGGAGAAGCATTTTGTGCCCGTATGAACTGGCTGTGAGAGAGCTGGAAGTGAAATTCAATCACATTATTGATGAATGTAAAGAGAATGATGTTTACTGCCCGATTGAGCAGGTGGAGGGCAGGGTTAAGAGCGTGAGCAGTATTCTTGAGAAAATGCAGCGCAAGCATATTCCTATGGAGAGAATGGAAGAAGAACTGGAGGATATTGCCGGTGTTCGTATTATCTGCCAGTTTGAGGAGGATATAGAGACGGTTGCTTCCCTGATCCAGAAGAGAAGCGATATGGTTATAAAGAGTGAGAAGAATTATCTGAAGCATATTAAACAGAGTGGTTACAGAAGTTATCATCTGATTATTTATTATACAGTGGATACGATCAAAGGGCCAAAGAAGCTGCAGGCGGAGATACAGATCCGTACAATGGCTATGAACTTCTGGGCGACGATTGAGCATTCCCTGCAATATAAATATAAAGGGGATATGCCGGGGCATGTGGCAGAACGTCTGAGCAAGGCAGCAGATGCCATTAATGCTCTTGACCATGAGATGTCTTCTGTGCGGAATGAGATTATGGATGCACAGAATTCGTCACAGATGCAGTCTAATCTGGTGAAGGATATTCTGATCAACATTGAAAATCTGTACAAGATTGCAAATAAGCGGGAGATTATGAAGATTCAGGATGAGTTCCTGAGAGTATTTAAAACAAAAGATCTTCAGCAGCTGAAGCGGTTCCACAGACAGCTTGATATTATATCTGAAGGATACCGGGCACAGGCAGTGTATCATCATGTCTGATTATTATCCGGAAATGATAATTTGAAAGGTTTGCTGCAGATGTAGAACTGTGTGGCGGATGATCATATCCGCATGACTATAATACATACGAGGAAAATATAAATGCAGGATTTTTTACCGGTAACAAAGAAAGAAATGAAACAGAGAGGGTGGGAGCAGGTAGATTTTGCCTATATTACAGGTGATGCCTACGTGGACCATCCTTCCTTTGGTACTGCGATCATCAGCAGACTGTTGGAGAGTCGTGGGTATAAAGTGGGGATCATTCCTCAGCCTGACTGGAGAAAGAAGGAGAGTATTCAGGTATTTGGAGAGCCTCGACTGGGATTTCTGGTGTCTGCGGGAAATATGGACTCTATGGTAAATCACTATACAGTCTCTAAAAAGCACAGGCAGAAAGATTCCTATTCACCGGGAGGCCAGATGGGACTTCGTCCTGACCGCGCGGTGATCGTGTACAGCAATCTGATCCGTCAGACTTATAAAAAGACACCCATTATCCTGGGTGGGATTGAAGCCAGCCTGAGACGACTGGCACATTATGATTATTGGGAGAATAAAGTAAAACACAGTGTACTCCTTGATTCAGGGGCAGATATGATTTCCTATGGAATGGGTGAGCATTCGATCATAGAGATTGCAGATGCGCTGGCGAGTGGACTGCCGGTAGAGGAACTTACCTATATTGCAGGAACTGTATTTAAGTGCAGGGATCTGTCGAGAGTTTATGATCCGATTATTCTTCCTTCTTATGAGGAAGTAAAAGTAAATAAGAAGGTTTATGCAGACAGCTTTGCCATTCAGTATCAGAATACAGATCCATTCAGCGCCAGACCAATGGCAGAATCTTATGGGACAAAGGGATATATTATACAGAATCCTCCTGCGCTGCCCCTGACGCAGGAGGAAATGGATGATGTATATGCCCTACCTTATACGGAGAAAGTTCATCCCATGTATGAGAAGCTGGGCGGAATTCCGGCACTGGAAGAAATCAAGTTCAGCCTGACAAGCAACAGAGGGTGCTTTGGCGGCTGTAATTTCTGCGCCCTGACTTTTCATCAGGGAAGAATTCTTCAGACCAGAAGTCATGAGTCTCTGATCGAAGAAGCTACCAGAATGACAAATGATCCTGAGTTCAAGGGTTATATTCACGATGTGGGTGGTCCCACAGCAGATTTCAGACAACCATCTTGTCAGAAACAGCTCACGAAAGGGGTCTGCAAGAATAAGCAGTGTCTGTTTCCCACGCCATGCAAGAACCTGACTGTAGATCATTCGGATTACGTTTCTCTGCTTCGGAAGCTGCGGAAGATCCCGGGAGTGAAGAAGGTATTTATCCGTTCCGGTGTACGCTTTGATTATGTGGTAGCAGACAGGGACAAGACTTTTTTGCGTGAACTGGTGGAACATCACGTAAGCGGGCAGCTGCGTGTGGCACCGGAACATGTGTCTGATCAGGTCCTGAAGTATATGGGAAAACCAAGTCACAGCGTCTATCAGCAGTTTCTTAAGGAATATGATGCGGCAAACAGGCAAACAGGAAAGCAGCAGTATGCTGTCCCGTATTTCATGTCCTCCCATCCGGGATGTACCATGAAAGAGGCAGTAAAACTTGCGGAATATGTCCGGGATCTTGGCTTTACCCCGGAACAGGTACAGGATTTCTATCCAACCCCGTCTACTCTTTCTACCTGTATGTACTATACGGGAATCCATCCTCTTACAGGTGAGAAGGTATATGTGCCGAAGAACCCCCATGAAAAAGCAATACAGAGAGCTTTGATGCAGTACAAGAATCCTGCAAACAGAGAACTGGTGTTGGAAGGCCTCAAAATGACCGGAAGAATGGACCTGGTAGGTTACGGCCCTAAATGTTTGATCCGGCCGCTTCGAGAGAATCATGGAGGCCAACAGCATACTCAGGGCAGCAGTCGGAATGCGAAAAACAGCAGAAATAGCAAAAACAACAAAAACAATTCAGCATCTGCAAAGAAGAACACTATCAGAAATATACATAAGAAAAATTCCGGAGGAGGACGTAAGTGACAGAAAAGAAAAACAGAAATAAAAAACAAAGTAAAGCGAAAACATCTTCAAGAGTATCCAAAGGGAATTTCGGATATTTCAGAAGTGAAAAGAGACGCCGCCTGATCATCACTGCAATTCTTTTTGCAGTACCCTTATTCATCTTTTTTACATCCTGGTTCTATTTTAAGACAAGAATGACTGTCTGGACAGTTGTAACTGTAGTTGGCTGTCTTCCGGCATGTAAATCCATGGTGAATCTGATCATGATTTTGAAATGCAGACTAATGGATGCCGGATTATATCAGAAAATCCATGAGCATCAGGGCAGTCTGGATATGGCATATGAACTTTACATGACTTTTTATGAAAAAAGTGCCTATATTGATGCAGCAGCAGTATGTGGAAATACAGTAGTGGCTTACAGCAGTGATCCGAAAATCGATGCATCTTTCATGGAAACCAATTCCCAGAAGATCATCCGTAAAAACGGTTATAAAGTGACGGTGAAAATTTTTACAGATCTCCGTCCGTTCCTGGAACGTCTTGATTCCATGAACGATCACAGAGAAAGTCTGGAAGAAGGAATCAAATTTACCCCGGACGAAAAATATCCGGATCTTTCCAGAAACGAACTGATCCGACAGACCATTCTGGCATTGTGTCTGTAGTCGCCGGAATTCAATTACAAAATATATCTATAGCAATGTGTTATTTCGGAGTTTGGTATAATTATACAGGAACAATTAAATATGAAAGAATTTATTATAGAAGAAAATGAAGCGGGCCAGCGCTTTGATAAATATCTGGCCAAGCTTCTCAGAGAAGCACCTAAAAGTTTTTTTTACAAAATGCTCCGCAAAAAGAACATCACTCTAAATGGAAAGAAAGCCACAGGAAACGAAAAACTTCTCAAAGGCGACACCATCAAACTGTTTCTGAGTGATGAAACTTTCGATAAATTTGCAGGAAGCAGTCAGGCAGCAAGAGCATACTGCGAACTGGATATTGTTTACGAGGATCCTGATATCATTATCATCAATAAACCGGCAGGGATGCTTTCACAGCCGGCAGATGACGGGGAACCGTCCCTTGTAGAATATCTGACCGGCTACCTTTTAAAGAAAGGTGACCTTACAGAAGAACAGCTCAAAACCTTCAGACCTTCTGTATGTAACCGACTTGACCGTAATACCAGCGGAATGGTCTGTGCAGGTAAAAGCCTTGCCGGTCTGCAGTTTCTGTCCAGGATATTCCACGACAGAACACTTCATAAATACTACATCTGCCTCACAAAAGGCAAAATAGAAAAACCGGATCATATCAGGGGTTATCTGCACAAAGATAAAAAAACAAACAAAGTAATCGTAAGCAGACAGGAATTCAAAGATTCCCTGCCGATTGAAACGAAATATCGTCCTCTTGGCAGCAACGGAAAAATAACTCTTCTGGAAGTTGAGCTGATCACAGGCCGTACTCACCAGATTCGTGCTCACCTTGCAGGAACAGGACATCCATTGCTTGGAGACACCAAATACGGAGATTCTGAATTTAATAAGCAATACATCCGCCATGGAGTCAGACATCAGCTTCTCCATGCATACAGGTTAGTAATTCCGGAGACAGACCAGACCTTTGTGGCGCCGGCACCGGAGCTTTTCTGTAAAATCATCAAAGAGGAAAATCTTGAGGAGGCTTATCATGAGAATCTGGAAAGAAATATGGGATTACGCAAAAATGATCATCATAGTAGTAGTGATCGTAACGCTTGTGAATAGCGTAGTACTGATCAATGCCAAAATTCCTTCCGAATCAATGGAAAAAACCATTATGACAGGAGACCGTATTTTCGGATTCCGCCTTGCATATGGACTCAATCTGGATTTCTTCGGACATGAAATATCAAAAAAAATAAAAGATCCGGAACGCTTTGACATTGTTATTTTCAAATACCCGGATGACGAAAGCAAGCTTTTCATCAAACGAGTCATCGGACTTCCGGGAGAAAAAGTACAGATTAAGGACGGCAAAGTCTATATCAATGATTCAGAGATTCCTCTGGATGACAGTTTCGTTCCGGAAAAACCAAGGGGCAGCTTTGGCCCGTATGAAGTTCCCGAAAACAGCTATTTCGTCCTGGGTGATAACCGCAATCATTCCAAAGACTCCCGTTGCTGGAAAAGCACCAGTTTTGTGACCTTTGATGAGATTGTCGGAAAGGCAGTTATCAGGTATTATCCGTCGGTAAAATTATTGAAGTAGAAAATAAAATTTACGGAGAAATAAAGTGGCAACATGGAACAGCAGAGGTTTGCGGGGATCCACTCTGGAGGATCTTGTAAATCGTACAAATGAACAATACAGAGAAAAGGGACTGGCACTTATCCAAAAAATTCCCACTCCGATCACACCTGTCCGTATGGATAAGGAAAACCGTCATATTACGCTGGCATATTTCGAGCAACGAAGCACTGTAGACTATATCGGAGCAGTACAGGGTATCCCTGTCTGCTTTGATGCCAAAGAATGTGCGGCGGATACTTTTCCACTTGCGAATATCCATCCTCATCAGGTGGAATTTATGCAGGCATTTGAAAAGCAGGGAGGGGTGGCTTTTTTTCTTATATTCTACAGCCATGAAAACCAGTTCTATTACCTTACACTGCGCAGTCTCCTTACTTTCTGGAACCGGATGCAGGAAGGCGGCCGCAAGAGCTTCCGGCGCGAAGAACTGGAGCCTCAGTACTATTTGAATAAAAAAAGCGGGTTTCTTGTGCCCTTTCTGGATGGGATTCAGATTGATCTTGATGAGAGGGAATAGAAGAGGGACGCGCAGAAATTTATTTTATTTCCGGTGCGGTTTCGGCATCTAAGAGTTTCTAAGGCAAAAAAAATCTGCTAAAAGCATGAGCCGTCTTCTCAAACTCGCTCCGTCGCAGACTTCGCTCAGACAGTGAAACAGCCGGCTCATAACGCAGATTTTTTTTGCCTAAGAAACTCTAGAGTGTGTCTGAAAAATCATTCCCGCAATCTGCACGCCCCACTTTGCGGGAT
>ENA-OPSK01001389-OPSK01001389.1-human-gut-metagenome-genome-assembly--contig:-NODE-1389-length-18186-cov-7.583917_pt1 | contig 18186 bp, 20 predicted proteins | sample MGYA00241807_ERZ501905 | MGnify/ENA primary metagenome ERZ501905 (study PRJEB25962, sample SAMEA2042111) | human gut metagenome | biome: human gut; feature: human-associated habitat; material: faeces...
AACACCTAGTTTGTTGGCTAATTGGTGCACATCAAGAGCTAGACTACTTGTTTTAAAGCCGTCGATCATTGAATAAATTAGTATGATTAAAATATACTTAGCTGTGAATTATCTTTCAGCCTCAAAAACTCTACAACCGTTCCTGTGTAATGCGATTTGTTTTTCTTGGCAACCTCTATAAACTCTTCATCGACTAAATTATAGACGATGCGGCAAACGTTCCTTATCGGCTTATTGATAGCCTCTATAATATCCAAACGGCAAAAGGGTTTATTGGGGTTGTTGGTAAATAGTGCACGCGTGGCGGCGACTTCGTTAGTGTGTAGATTTGCCATGCTGCGCCCCTTTCTGTATTTTGCCTGTTACTATATAATTAACGGCTTCCGTTTCGATTTCGTTGGTCGTTGCTACTCGATTTTGTTTCATCCAGTTTTCAATCTCGGAACGGTCGAAATAGATTATCTTATTAGGTTTATAAAAAGGGATTTGATGCGAACAAGTGAGTTTATACAGGTGTGATTTGCTTAAACCTGTCAGCAACATAACGTCATCTAGGCATAATACATTCTTTGCTGATAACAATGTTAGTTTCTCGATTCTGTCTAATTGAACTTTAATATCTGTTTCCATGCTTTTTTCGTGTTTAATTGGTTGGTGTTGTGTCTCAATAAGGAAATTAATTAGGCTTAATAAATACCCTACATATACCGATAAACGCCGCTAGTTCGTCTTTACGAAATAATAAGTTTCTTCCTATTTTGTAACATGGAATCTCGCCACGTCTTACCCACTGGTAAATAGTGTGCTTTGATTTGTGGAGGATGCGGGCGGCTTCGTCTACGCCAACTAATGTGCGCTCGCATACATTGCTTTCCGACAATTTGGCTGTTGTTTTAAATTTATTCATAACGGTATATTTAAAATTAATAATATACCGTTATGTTTGCATGTTATTATTTGGGTAGCTCCAGTGTGCTACACTAATGTGAATGAAATATACAAAAAAAATAGCGCATTGATATTATGTGCTAATAATCAGGTGTGTATGAGATTGAATTTAAAATGTTTTTTAATCTATAATACTTGGGATTGAGTTTACCGCTTCTCTTTTTTTCTCGTTAATTACATCGGCATAGATTTGTGTCGTCTTAATATCAGCATGCCCCAAAAGTTTGCTAACTGTGTAAAGCTCCGCGCCATAAGTAATACTAAGAGTGGCAAATGTATGACGGCTCACGTGGAAAGTGATAGGCTGTGCAAGGAAAAGCGAACAGGTAAAGATAAAACGTAAACCGTTTGAAATGAGCATTGTTTCAGTGTTCTGCCAAGTTGGAAAAATGCAAATGACAACGAAATATTGAGGTTGTTCAGTTACCAAACCGTTAGCTGGGCAGTTACCGAAACAGGAATAGGTAACGGCAGGCAATGAAAAGAAATCCTCACCGTTTTGTTTGCGCTCATACACAATGTTTTGCATATCAAGGAACGCTTATACGGCAAGTAATTTTGCACTAAAAAATATAAGCGTATGAAAGTAGAAAAATTCAAGGTGTTGCTCTACCTCAAAAAGAGCGGACTGGACAAATCGGGAAAGGCTCCCATCATGGGGCGCATCACGGTAAACCGCACAATGGCACAGTTCGGATGCAAGCTGTCCTGCACTCCCGAATTATGGAATCCCCGTGAAAGCCGTCTGAACGGAAAGAGCAAAGAGGCGGTTGAAACCAACGCCAAGATTGAGAAACTGCTGCTTGCCATCAATTCCGCATTTGATTCTCTGTTGGGGCGCAAGCAGGAGTTTGACGCTACGGCAGTCAAGGACATGTTTCAGGGGAGCATGGATAAGCAGATGACCCTGTTGAAACAGTTTGACCGTATCAACGAGGACTTGAAGTCGCGTATAGGCATCGACCGTGCCGAGGGAACATACTCCAAGTATTACTACACACGGCAGATTCTCGCAGGGTTCATCCGTGAGAGATTCAAGACGGAGGATGTCGCCTTCGGGCAACTTTACGAGCGGTTCATCTGGGATTTTCAGGACTATGTGCTCGATGAGAAGAAACAATCCCTGCAATCCGTGCGCCATTACCTTGCCCTTTTGAAGAAGGTATGCCGCATCGCCTACAAGGAGGGACATTCCGAACGCTATTTCTTCTGCAACTTCAAGCTGCCGAAACAGGAAATCAGCGCACCGAAGGCACTCACACGGGAGGAGTTTGTGAAAGTACGTGACGTGGAAATATCCGTGCGCCGCAGGCCCTCGCTTGCCCTCACCCGTGACCTGTTTCTGTTTGCCTGCTACACCGGAACAGCGTATGCCGATACCGTGTCCATCACGCGGGACAATCTCTTTTCCGACGATGACGGGAACCTGTGGCTGAAATACCACCGCAAGAAAAACGAGTACCTCGCACGGGTGAAACTGCTTCCCGAAGCGATTGCCCTATTGGACAAATACAAGGACGAATCACGGGAAACACTTCTGCCTGTTCAGGACTACCGCGTGTTGAGAGCCAACATGAAGAGCCTCCGTGTACTGGCAGGAATCAAAACCGATATCGTCTATCATGTCGGACGCCATAGTTTCGCAAGCCTGATAACGCTTGAAGAGGGTGTACCTATCGAAACCATCAGCCGAATGTTGGGACACACCAATATCCAGACAACGCAAATTTACGCCCGTGTGACCCCGAAGAAACTTTTTGAGGACATGGACACATTTATCGAAGCGACCAAAGACTTGGTGCTTGTTCTCTGATACAACTATTTAATCAAGTTCAATAAGATAATCAGTTATGCGCAGTACATTCAAACAACTCTATTACATTAACCGCAACAAGGTGAAAGCTGATGGTACGACCGCCATTTGGTGCAGAATCTCCATAGATGGCAAACAGGCGGTGCTTTCCACGGGTATTTATTGCAATCCAGATGATTGGAACAGTAAAAAGGGCGAGGTAAAGGACGTTCGCACAAACGGACGGTTAAGCCAATATCGCCAACACATTAAAGATACATACGACACCATACTGAAAGAACAGGGTGTTGTCAGTGCGGAATTGCTGAAAAACACCATAGTGGCGGAAAGCTCCTTGCCCACAACCCTGTTACAAACAGGCAAACAAGAGCTGGAGAGGTTGAAGAAACGCTCTGTCGAGATACAATCACGCTCCACTTACCGACAATCCATTATCTTTCAGGACTGTATCAGGCTGTACATAGAATCGGTGTATGACATGCAGGATATACTGTTGGAGGAAATAACGGAAGGGTTCGGCAACGATTACAAGACATTCCTGTTAAAGGACTTGGGATGCAGCACAGACAAGATGAACAAGTGCCTGTGCTGGCTCAACAGGTTGTTGTATCTTGCAGTGGACAGGGAAATCATACGTGCCAACCCTATCGAGGACGTGGAATATGAAAAGAAGAATCCTCCAAAGCTGAAACATATCAGCCGTAACGAATTGAAACGCCTGATGGCAACTCCGTTTGAGGACAGTAACATGGAATTGGCACGGCGTATGTTTATCTTTTCGAGTTTCTGCGGTCTGGCGTATGTGGATATACACAGGCTCTATCCGCACCATATCGGGGAGGCTGCGGACGGCAGGAAATATATCCGCAAAAAAAGAGGTAAGACCAACGTGGAAGCATTTGTTCCGTTGCATCCCGTGGCAGAGCGTATATTGTCGCTTTACAACACGACCGATGATACCAACCCCGTTTTCCCTTTGCCCATCCGTGATATACTTTGGCATGAGATGCATTCCATCGGTAACGCACTGGAGTTTGAAGAAAATCTCTCCCATCACCAAGCCCGGCACACCTTCGGAACCCTGTTGATTTCCGCTGGCATTTCGATAGAGAGCATCGCCAAGATGATGGGACATACAAATATCACCAGTTCCCAAGTCTATGCAAAAATCACAGATGACAAGATTTCCAAGGACATGGACAAGTTGATGGAACGGAGAAAGAAAATATCGGCCGGCGAAAAGATAAACAGCGAAAATAACAAACATCAAATCACCCCATTATGAACAGAGGTATAATAACAATCAGTGAAAAGGGTGTGGTCATTATGCCGACCGCACCCGTGTGGATGACACAATTTGAGATAGCTGACCTATTCGGAACATTCTCATGCGATGTCCGCAAAGCGATTCATACCATTTACAAGAACAAGGAACTGAACGAATTTGACACGGTGAAGTATCTCAAGCAACCGGATGGCATCAGTTACGATGTCTATAACATTGAAGTGATTATAGCCGTTGCATTCAGGATATGCAGTAAAGAGAGTGTCTTGTTCAGACAGTTTATAATAAATGAAATTAGCACCATTAAGAAAGCTACACCGATTACACTGTTTGTTGCCAGCGTCAGAGGTAATAACCGATGGTATAGTTGAGGTTCATTCCGTCAGCCACTCGTTCCCGATGCACGGATGCAAAGGTAGCGCATGGTTTGATGGCAGCGGCAAGGTCAGGCGGCAGAGCCGTTTCGGGCAGAATCTTCCTCCTGTGGAGCGTATTCAGCCCGAAAACCTTGCCGCTGCCAGCCATACGCTTGAAGGGCATCCGGCAACGGAAACAAGCGACTGACGGGAAATCAGAAGATAGAAAAAAGAGAACGGCTTACAGACGAAGCAGGATTTTGACGCTTCATCCGTAAACCGTTCCTTTTTCTTTTTGCCGAAAGTCCGTTGCTGGCGCAATCATAGGGCAGACGGCAAACTGCGCTCCTTCAAGAAAATCATGTACCTGTCAGCCGATAGGCGGAGCGGTAGCCGTCATTCAACATCTTTTCTATGTCGGATTCACGGTATAGGATTTTACCGCCTAATTGGATATAGGCTATGCGCCCTTCGTTCCGGTAGTCCTGAAGTGTCCTGCGGCTCATTTTCAGCCGTGCCGACACTTCCTTGTCGGTGAAGAAACGTTCTCCGCCCAATGTCGGACGATAGTTGGCGGTCAGATGCTCGAAGCTGTCCAGCAGACGGTCGAGGCTGCCCATGAAATGGATTATCCACGCGTTGTCCTTGTTAATTAGTTCATTCATACATTTTTGGGATTTAGTGGGATTACTATACTTGGTGATTATATTGTTCTGCCTTTGAATTTCGCTTCCTTCCGTCTATCCTCCACAACGGAAACAATACGCTGTACGTCATCGGGACGGTAATACGTCTTGTGGTTTATCTGCGAGTAAGCCAGCGTGCCGTTGTCCCGCAGTGTCTGCAACGTGCGCGGGCTGATGTTGAGCATACGACACACATCCTGATTGTCCATCCACTCGCCCATCTTCTTCTCTCCGTGCCGCTGGCAGATGGCATCCATGCGGCTGACAAAACGGTCGACCTTTGCGACCATCGCCTCAAAGGTCTTTCTTTCGATTGATACAATTTCCATATGCTTTTTCTTTGATGTTATTGTTCCTTTTGCCGCAAAGGAATATATAATGCGTTATCCGACAATGGATTTTTCGGAAATGGCAGCTTGTGGCACCGATACGGCAGAGGTTGTCCGGGATACGCTTTGTAAATTGGCGGTCTATTCTGTCTTAGTTCTTATCTTTAATAAAGAAGTTTCATTCCAAATAAGGGCTTAATTCAAATTCGTCCGTGATTGTGCTTTGCTATTATACGTTATTTATATCCGGCAAATCGGTGAAGTCCGCACCGATGTCCGGACAGATATTAAGCAAAGTCACACAAAATAGCCGAATCGAATCCAAACGCTTGACTGACTGCACTAAAGCACCTTATTTCGCTGGCGATAATCGGTCAAGGTACCGACCAAGACCACAGTAATAACTTAATCAATTTGTTTTTATGGCAACAAAAAAAGAACCAACCATCAGTGAACAGCAAGCTCAGGAAATCGTGGAAAGAATGAGCCGCAGGGAATCCCGTGGCAGGACATCCCTGAATGATTTCTACAAGAGTATAGGTTTGGAACCGGACGAGCCGGAACATACCGATGCTTCTGACACTTCGGGGACGGGAACCGCCGTGACGGGAGAAACAGCGAATAAGGTGCTTGAAGAAAGCGCAAGTGAAATGTCCGGGAAGGCGGCAGTGCCGCAGAAGCGCATTAGCAGCAAGCAACGCAGGCTGTCGCTGGACGAGTACCGAACCACTTATCTGCAAGTTCCCAAGATTACCGACCGCAAGCCTGTGTTCGTCAGCGGTGAGGTGCGTGACAGCTTGGACAGGATAGTCCGCTACTTCGGCGGCAGGGGCATGAGCGCATCGGGGATGGTAGAGAATCTTGTACGCTTGCACCTTGAAACCTATCGGGAGGACATCGAGCTGTGGCGCAAGCTCTGAGCGGATTGCGGTGGAACCGATCAAGCCGGTGGATACACTCCATCGGTTTGACCGATACACTTGAAGAGTTATTGAATTGGCAACCCAATCCGACAAGCGGAGGATTTTTGTGTCCTCAAAGACACAGCAAGATATATTTTCAGTTACTCCGGTTGATTCCGGTAACTGAAAATCCTTGCACTGCCGTGGGCAGAATTATCCTCCGCAGTCGGATAATTTCCAAGTTTTTTAATCAGAGATTAGACCATGTATGAACCATTAAATAGAAAGGACAAGACAATGAAAAAGACCAGTAAGTACGGGAGAAATCCCAAATTGAATCCGAAGACGCACTGCGTGATGGTGCGCTTCGACGATGTGGAATGGAACAAGTTCCTCACGATGTATGAGGAATCACAGGTGTACGCAAAAGCCGTCTTCCTCAAAGCGCATTTCTTCGGTCAGAAATTCAAGGTGCTAAAGGTGGACAAGGCAATGTTGGAATACTGCACCAAGCTGTCCGACTTCCATGCCCAGTTCCGTGCCATCGGCACGAACTATAACCAAGTCGTGAAAGAATTACGCTGCCACTTTTCGGAGAAGAAGGCGATGGCATTGCTATACCGATTGGAGAAGTGTACCATCGACCTTGTGAAACTGAGCCGGGAGATAGTAGAACTTTCAAGGGAAATGTATGCCAAATGGGAACAACAGAAGGAATAAATTCGAAGAAGACACTTTAGGCCTCACCTGTCTATCCACTCTTTCAGCCGTTGAGCCTTCTCCTTACTGACTGTGATTCTTGTGTCAGGATACCCCTTCAAGCGGACAATAAGTTTGCCGCCGAAATAATTGCCAAGAAACAATACGTGTTCCACGTTGATGATGTACTGGCGGTTGGCACGGAAAAAACAGTCCGGGTTGAGTTGCTGTTCAAGTTCGTCCATTGACACATTGACGGCTTCGGAAGTTCCGTTATTGAGGCGGAGGTAAACGGTTTTATTCTCCAATTCAATGTGGTTGATGTCTGAGACACGAACTGTCTTATAGCCGTCACGATAGGGCAATAGGAAGCGTTCCCGATAGCGGAATTGGTTCTTCTGTAAGGCATCGAAAAGCTGCCGGAGGTTCTCGTCGGCATAATTCCTGCCTGTTTTGATGGCTTTGTCTATGGCTGCTTCAAGCTCATCGGCATCCACTGGCTTCAGGAGATAGTCGAAACTATTGAACTTGAAAGCCTGTACCGCATATTCATCGTATGCGGTGGTGAATATGATGGGGACGGTTGCCGGGGCGTATTTCAGAGCCTCGAAACTCAGGCCGTCGGTAAGGCGGATATCCGCAAGGATAAGGTCTGCCGCCTTGCCTGATTGGAAAAACTCGACCGTCTCTTTTATGCTTGCCAGTGGACCTTCGATTGTGAACGTTGTGTCAATACCGTTCAGCAGTCTTATGAGGCGCATGGCGTTACGCTGCTCGTCTTCAAGAACCAGTATCTTCATGTGTCATGATGTTTTTAATGATAGGTAAACTCACCGAATAGAAGTTTTCGGTATTCTCTATCTTAACCTTTTTGTCACAGAGCAAGGCGTACCGCTCCATGATATTTTTATGTCCCAAACCCGTTGATTCCATTCGCGACAGCAAAGGAGATTTAAGATTATGCACAGTAATGTAGTTCTCCGATGATGTAATAGAAATAAACAGCGGATGCTCCATTGAGAAGCCGTTGTGCTTTATTGCGTTCTCCACAAGAAGCTGCAACACGGCAGGAGGCAGAAATCCCTTACATTCCTTGACCTCCGGACTGATTTTCGCAATGACACCTCCGCCGTGACGTACTTTCATCAGAAACAGGTACGAATCCAGAAACCTTATTTCGTCTGCAACGGGTATCAGGTCCCGGTCTAAATTTACAATAATGTACCGGTACACTTTCGACAGGTTGTTCAGGAACTTCCCGGCAAGCCCCGCATCTTCCTCAATCAGCTCCAGCAGGTTGTTGAAGTTGTTGAACATGAAATGCGGGTTGATTTGCAGTTTCAGGGAGTTGAGTTGTGACTGCAAGGCGATTTCCTTTTCCTTCATCAGTGCCATTTCAAGCGCCTGCTTCTCGTCGCGTGCCTTGATGTAGAATTGCAAGTAGAAAGTATTGGCATAGACACTTGACAGGAAGGTGGCTATCATGGCAAAAGTATATGCGCCTTTCATGTTGAGAAGTTCGTCAAGAACACTATTCCCTGTTCCGCTCCAAAGAAAATTAAAAAGTGAGATCATACCGAAAGCCACCAGATTGTTGAGCATCAGCAGGCACGAGGCATATACGATGACCCTGACATAAGAGGCTTTGAACGGGAACACATTGAACACGATATAACAGAATCCCAGTGAGGTGTATGTGAAAAGCATACACAGCAGGAAATCCACCATATAATCTATCAGTGCCATTTCCGGCAACTGACGGGCGGTCTCGTAATCAAGAACCAACCAAATGATGATATATAATAGATAGGAGACGGCCGAGAGCAGAAGACCGTTCTTCCAGTTAATCTTTTTCCCTTTATCCATACCTCATGCAAAGTTACTTCATATTCCACAAAGATAATACTTTACTCCTCATTTGACTGGATAAGATAGGCTGAAACAGATAAAACCGTATTTGAAATGGATAAAATGAGTATCGAAACGAACGGTAATTTCTCTTAGAGATACACAACTATGATTTATTAGGACCTACGTTAGCCAATATTTCGGAAGCCGCTTTCGTCGTTTCGGAAGTAGTTTTCTCCGTTTCGATGGTATGCCGATTGTCAGCACAATGGGCACAAAATATCTTTGCACCCAAAATTTGTGATAATATGATTATTGAAACAGAACATCTCATCATCAGAGACTTCCAGAAGAAGGATGCCGCAGGTTTATTGGAATACCTTTCCCATCCGCGTGTCAATTGTTTTGTCGGCGACCGCCTGTGCTCCGAAGAATCGGCACTGGCTTATATATCCAATTCGCCTAAGGATATGCTACGCTATGCCGTGTGTTTGAAGGAAGACGATTCCATTATCGGTGATGTTTTCGCCTTGCGCGAATATACCGACACATTTAGTGTAGGCTGGCACTTCAACCAACGCTTTGAAGGCAAGGGATTGGCATACGAAGCGGCAACAGGACTGCTGGATTATCTTTTCCATAACATCGGCGCACGGCGTATCTATGGATTTGTAGAAGACGATAATCGGCGGTCAAAAAGATTGTGTGAACGTCTCGGAATGAGACATGAAGGATGTATGAAGGAATTTATCTCGTTTGTATGCCATCCCGACGGCGCACCACGCTATGAGGACACCTGCATCTATGCGATACTAAATAAAGAATGGAAAAGTAACAGACAAAGATGATGAATAGACGAACATGGATTGCCGGCATCACGGCAACAACCCTGCTGGCTGCTTCATTGACAGCCTGCAAACAGGAACAACAAGGAGAGGAAACGGGACAGGCACTGCCCATCATGGTGGTTTCTTCCCAACCCATTGAATTGGAAGAAACCTATTCCGCTTCGATTCGCGGACGGCAGGATGTGGACATCATACCTCAAGTATCGGGCCGCATCATCCGCCTGTGCGTGAAAGAGGGAGAGCAAGTAAAAACAGGGCAAGTGCTGGCTGTCATAGACCAAACGCCCTATCAGGCTGCGCTGCGCATCGCAATCGCCAATGTCAGCGCGACACGGGCAAAAGTGGAAACAGCGCGTATCGAGCTGAACGGCAAACAATCGCTGTTCGACGAAAAAGTCATATCCGATTACGAACTGTCTGTTGCCCGAAACCAATTAGTAGTGGCACAGGCAGAGCTGGAACAAGCAAAAGCTCAGGAAGCAAATGCCCGGAACGATTTGTCATACACCGAAATCAAGAGTCCGAGCAACGGGGTTATAGGCACGCTGCCTTACCGCATCGGCGCACTCGTCGGTCCGAACATCGAACAACCATTTACAGTGGTGTCGGACAATTCGGAGATGTATGCCTATTTCTCCATTTCGGAAAACAAACTTAGGCAGTTCGAGGCCCGATATGGTTCTATTGACAGAATTATATGTGAAATGCCTCCGATTAGCCTCCAACTTAACAATGGCTCCGTCTATGGGAAACAAGGGAAAATAGAGACCATCAGCGGAATAGTCAATCCCACGACCGGTGCCGTACAGATAAAGGCCCTGTTTCCCAACGTCAACAGGCATCTGTTGAGCGGAACCATCGGCAACGTCATCCTGCAAGTGCTGAATACGGATGCCATCCTGATTCCCATGACCGCCACCGTGGAACTGCAGGACAAGATTATCGCCTACCGCCTTAAAAACGGAAAGGCAGAAACCGCCTACCTGACCGTGGACCGCCTGAACGACGGCAACCACTTCATTGTAGAGCAGGGCTTGTCCGTGGGCGACACCCTCATCACCGAAGGTGTGGGGCAGGTAAAGGAAGGAATGATTGTCACACCTAAAACCACAAAACCATGAACCTGCGCTTCTTCATAGACCGCCCGGTATTTTCGGGCGTTATCTCCGTGGTGATAGTCCTGATGGGTGTTATCGCCATGCAAGCCCTCCCCGTGGAGCAATATCCCGACATCGCCCCGCCCACCATCAACGTATGGGCCACCTATCCCGGCGCGAATGCCGAGACGGTGCAGAAAGCCGTAATTGTTCCTCTGGAAGAGGCTATCAACGGCGTGGAGGACATGACCTATATGACCTCCACGGCATCCAATACAGGCGATGCTTCCATCAACATCTATTTCAAGCAGGGTGCCAACGCCGACATGGCGGCGGTCAATGTGCAGAACCGCGTCAACGGCGTGTTGAGCCAGCTCCCGGCAGAAGCGACCAAGACCGGTGTCACCACCGAGAAGCAGCAGAACGCCGAGTTGCTGACATTCGCCCTCTACAGCCCCGACAACCGTTTCGACCAAACCTTTCTCAACAATTACGTGAAGATTAACGTAGAGCCGCGATTGAAACGTATCGGCGGTGTGGGAAAGGCACAATTGTTCGGCTCCAACTACAGTATGCGCCTCTGGCTGCGTCCCGACAAGATGGCGCAATACGGGCTGATTCCCGATGACATCTCCTCCGTGCTGGCGAAGCAGAACATCGAGGCGGCAACCGGTTCGTTCGGGGCCAATCACCCCACGGCAAATGAATACACGATGAAGTATCGCGGCCGCCTCTCCACAGCGGAAGAGTTCGGCGAACTGGTCGTCAAGTCCCTGCCCGGAGGCGATGTGCTACGATTGAAAGATGTCGCCGACGTGGAGTTGGGCGATGAATACTACAACTATTCCACCGAAGTGAACGGACATCCGGCTGCCATCATGCTCATCAACCAGAAAGCGGGTTCCAACGCTTCAAGCACCATCAATGAGATTCACGAGGTGCTCGATGAAATTGAGCGCGACCTGCCGGAAGGGGCGGAGTTCGTGGTGCTGACCGATACCAACAAGTTCCTGTATGCCTCTATCAATTCTGTCATACGGACGCTTATCGAGGCGATACTTCTGGTTATCATAGTGGTGTATGTGTTCTTGCAGGACATCAAGTCCACGCTCATTCCCACGGTTTCCATCTTCGTCTCCATCATCGGTACGTTTGCCGTGATGTCGCTGATAGGCTTTTCCATCAACCTGCTCACGCTTTTCGCCCTTGTGCTTGCCATCGGTACGGTGGTGGACGATGCCATTGTAGTGGTAGAGGCGGTGCAGGCGAAGTTCGATGAGGGCTACCGGTCGCCGGTGCTTGCCGCTGATGATGCCATGAAGGGCGTTTCGTCCGCCATTCTTACCTCTACCATTATCTTTATGGCGGTGTTTATTCCAGTGGCAATGATGGGCGGCACCTCCGGGGCGTTCTATGCCCAGTTCGGTATCACGATGGCGGTTGCCGTGGGCATATCGGCTATCAATGCGTTCACCCTTTCTCCAGCATTATGCGCTTTGTTCCTGAAACCTTATATCGACGAGCACGGAAATACGAAGAACAATTTCGCGGCACGCTTCCGCAAGGCATTCAATGCCGTATTCGAGCGTCTGAGCCGCCGTTATGTGCGTGGGGTACTGTATATCATCCATCGCCGATGGCTGCTGTGGGGAACGATTGCCGCCTCGTTCGGGTTGCTGGTCTTGCTGGTCAATATCACGAAAACAGGACTTATTCCGCAGGAAGACACCGGCACGGTGATGGTAAGCATGAACACAAAGCCCGGCTCTTCCATGGCGCAGACCAACAAGGTGATGGAGCGTATTAATGCCCGTCTTGACAGTATTGGCGAGATTGAATACAGCGGAGCAGTGGCAGGATTTTCATTCAGCGGTTCCGGTCCGTCGCAGGCCATGTACTTCATGACACTTACGGATTGGGACCAGCGCAAGGGCGAAGGGCAATCGGTAGACGACGTGATAGGAAAGATTTATGCCGCCACCACTGATGTTCCCGATGCCACGGTGTTTGCCATGTCGCCGCCGATGATTGCCGGCTACGGCATGGGCAACGGTTTTGAACTCTATTTGCAGGACAAAACGGGTGGAGACGTTGCCGCATTCAAAAAGGAGGCTGATAAATTTGTAGAGGCACTGTCCCGCCGTCCCGAAATCGGTGAGGTCTATTCATCCTTTGCCGCTGACTATCCCCAGTATTGGGTGGACATCGACGCGGCGAAATGCGAGCAGTCGGGCGTATCTTCTGCCGATGTGCTGTCCACGCTTTCCGGGTATTATACCGGGTCGTATGTATCGGACTTCAACCGTTTCTCCAAACTCTATCACGTCACTATGCAGGCACCGGCAGAGTACCGCATAAATACGGAGTCGCTTAACCAGATGTACGTGCGTACTTCCGATGGCAGCATGGTACCGCTGAGCCAGTTCGTGCGCCTGACCAAGACCAACGGACCTTCCGACCTTACGCGCTTCAACCTTTTCAATGCCATCGCCATCAACGGTTCTCCGGCATCGGGCTACAGTTCCGGTCAGGCCATCAAGGCGATTGGCGAGACGGCACGTGAGGTGCTTCCCGCCACTTGCAGCTACGAGTTTGGAGGTTTGTCGCGCGAGGAGAGCAAGACCACCAACAATGCCGCATTGATATTCGTGCTCTGCATGGTCCTGATATACCTGATACTTTGCGCCCTCTACGAAAGCGTGTTCATCCCCTTTGCCGTGCTGCTGTCCGTGCCCTGCGGACTGATGGGCAGCTTCCTGTTCGCGTGGCTGTTCGGGCTGGAGAACAACATCTATATGCAGACCGGACTGATTATGATTATCGGACTGCTTGCCAAGACCGCCATTCTGTTAACTGAATATGCCGGTAAGCGACGGTCGGAAGGCATGACGTTGGCACAGGCGGCATACAGTGCGGCAAAGGTTCGTCTGCGCCCCATCCTGATGACCGTCTTGTCGATGGTGTTCGGCCTTATTCCGCTGATGATGGCTCATGGCGTGGGTGCCAACGGTAGCCGCTCGCTCGCCACAGGCGTAATTGGTGGCATGACAGTGGGCACATTGGCATTGCTGTTCCTCGTGCCGTCGCTGTTCATCACATTTCAATACATTCAAGAACGAGTGAAACGTAAATAAAATGAAGAAGATAACCATATTTATATTATCCACCTTGATGCTTACCGGTTGTGGCACATACAGCCGGTACCATCGGGCAGACATCCCGACAGAGAATCTGTATCGGAACATCCCGGAAGATATGGATACAACACCCCTCGCCTCCCTATCATGGCGAGAGATGTTTACCGACCGGAAACTTCAGTCCCTGATTGAAACAGGACTGCAACAGAATACCGACCTCAACGTGGCACGCCTGCGGGTTGAAGCGGCTGAAGCCACCTTGATGACAGCCAAACTATCCTATCTCCCCTCATTAGGAATGAATGCCGAAGGTGGAGACAGCCGTTATGACGGGACAACCGCAAAGACATATCATGTCGGGGCGACCGCAAGTTGGGAACTGGATATATTCGGCAAGCTCACGGTTGCAAAGCGTGGTGCGGTTGCCGCACTGCAAGGAAGCCGTGACTACCAGCAAGCCGTACAGACACAGCTTGTCTCCACAATAGCAGATAGTTACTATACCCTCGTCGTACTTGATGCGCAAAGGACGATAAACAATCGGACTCTGGAAAACTGGCGGGCTACCGTGCGCACGCTTGAAGCGTTGAAAAAGGTGGGTAAGGCGAATGAAGCCGGGGTATTGCAGGCAAAGGCAAACGTGATGCAACTTGAATCATCGCAACTGGCTATATGCAAAAGTATCTCTGAAACAGAAAATGCCTTGTCTGCGATACTTGCCATGCCGTCACACTCGATTGAGCGGAGTAATTTGGTTGAAGCATCCTTCCCTGATACCATCTCTATCGGAGTTCCTTTGCAGTTGCTTGCCAACCGTCCCGATGTGCGTCAGGCAGAAATGGAACTGGCACAAGCGTTTTACGCCACCCATGCAGCCCGCTCAGCCTTCTACCCCAATATCACCCTTTCGGGCACATTGGGTTGGACCAACAATGGAGGCGGAGCAATCACCAATCCCGAACAATGGTTGTTCAACGCCATCGGTTCCCTGACGCAACCGTTATTCAATCGGGGTGCGAATATCGCCAACTTGAAGATAGCCCAAACCAAACAGGAAGAAGCCAAACTATTATTCCAACAATCATTGCTGAACGCGGGGAAAGAGGTGAACGATGCCTTAACCGCCTGGCAGACGGCTAAGTCGCAATATGAGATAAACACCCGGCAGGTTGAAACCTTGCGTGAAGCTGTGCGCAAGACGGAACTGCTGATGCGCCATTCCGGTACTACCTATCTGGAGATATTAACTGCCCAACAGTCGCTCCTTGAAGCAGAAACAGTACAGTTACAAACTTGCTTTGACCGCATACAGGGTATCATCAAACTTTATCACGCGTTGGGAGGTGGTAGAAGTTAAAAACAGATAGAAAAGCAAATGGATTTTGTACATAAAGTAATAATATCAAGCCATACTCTAATAATTCTATTGGTAGTGGGAATAGCATATATTTGGTGCAATGAATGGCAAGAAATAGAGACATTAGAAACTGGTAACAAACAAATTAACAAATTCAGGAAAGAGATAAATGAAATCCAGATTCACCTGATAGAGTTTTCTCTTTTGGGTGAGACCGTATTGGATTGGAATGACGATGATTTGGAACATTATCATATCCAGCGTTTGGCAATGGACAGTATGCTGTGTCGTTTCAGAACTATTTACCCGGTAGAACGTATTGACAGTGTGCGCCATCTTCTCGAAGATAAAGAACTACAGATGCGTGGTATCGTTACGTTGCTCGATGAGCAACAAACCATCAATGAGAAGATGACACAGCAAGTGCCTGTAATTGTGCAGAGAAGCATACAAGAACAGCCTAAAAAAACGAAGCGGAAAGGTTTCTTGGGTATCTTTGGCAAAAAAGAGGAAATAAAGCTCGCTGTGGCGACTACGATGCTCCATTCTCTTAATCAGAATATGATAGCAAAGCTGAGAGAGCAAAGCAACCGTCTGTCAGAACATGCTGACAGCCTTACTGTACGGAACACGGAACTTAACCGACAATTACAAGGCTTGATTCGCCAAATCGACGATAAAGTGCAAACCGACTTGCACAAAAGAGAAGTTGAGATAGCCGCTATGCGTGAGCAATCCTTTATACAAATCGGAGGATTGACCGGATTCGTTCTCTTGCTATTGGTAATCTCCTATATCATTATACAGCGGAATGCCAACTGTATCAAACGGTACAAACGGGAAACGACAGACTTAATCGAGCAATTGCATCAGTCAATAGAGCAAAACGAGACCCTGATAGCCTCTCGCAAGAAAGCCGTGCATACCATCACCCACGAGTTGCGCACACCATTAACGGCAATAATCGGCTATTCCGGACTGATGCAGAAAGATTGCAACGTTGATAAAATCAGGTTGTATATCCAAAACATCCGGCAATCTTCCGAGCGTATGCATGAAATGCTCAACACGTTGCTGAGTTTCTTTCGGCTGGATAACGGCAAGGAACAACCGGTTTTTGCCCCGTGTAGAATTTCAACGATTACCCACACACTTGAAGCGGAGTTTATGCCTATTGCAATAAACAATGGTCTGGCTCTTACGATAGATTGCTACACGGATGCCGTTGTCTTTACCGATAAGGAGCGCATCCTGCAAATCGGGAATAATCTTCTGTCAAATGCCATTAAGTTTACCGAGAGCGGCGGCGTATCCCTAACTACGGATTATGATGACGAGCTGCTGAAACTTATCGTTGAAGATACGGGCACGGGCATGACCGCAGAGGAACAACAACGGGTATTCGAAGCGTTTGAACGGTTGTCAAATGCCAACACAAAAGACGGTTTTGGCCTGGGCTTGTCAATCGTGCAGCGTATCGTGACGATGCTCGGCGTTCCAAGCCATCATGAAGCGGATAAAGCTTGTGGCTCCCACTGACATGAGCGTGTTGATTTTCGGGGAGAACGGTACGGGCAAGGAGCATATCGCCCACTTGCTGCACGACAAGAGCAAGCGGGCAGCAAAGCCGTTTGTGGCTGTGGACTGCGGTTCGCTCACCAAAGAACTTGCGCCGTCGGCGTTCTTCGGACACGTAAAAGGTGCGTTCACGGGTGCTGACAGCACAAAGAAAGGCTATTTTCATGAAGCCGAAGGCGGCACGCTGTTCTTGGACGAGGTGGGCAACCTCGCACCGGAAACCCAGCAGATGCTTCTGCGTGCCATACAGGAACGAAGCTACCGTCCGATAGGTGACAGAACGGACAAGAATTTTAACGTCCGCATCACCGCCGCCACCAACGAGGATCTGGAGAAAGCGGTCAATGAAAAGCGTTTCCGGCAAGACCTGTTATACCGTCTGCACGACTTCGAGATAACCGTCCCGCCGTTGCGCGATTGTCAGGAAGACGTCATGCCGCTGGCTGAGTTCTTCCGTGAAATTGCGAATCAGGAACTGGAATGCGATGTCACCGGCTTTGACGGGGAAGCCCGCAAGACATTGCTGACCCATGCTTGGCCGGGCAATGTCCGCGAACTGCAACATGCGATCGAGCGTGCCGTGATTCTTTCGGATGGCCCCATGCTGAGACCTGAAAACTTTATGCTGCATCCTGCACCTGCCCAAAAGAAAGGGGAGCCGGAAGAACTGAACCTGGGAGTTCTCGAAAAGGAAGCGATTGAACGAGCCCTCCGCCGGGCGGACGGGAATATCACGCGTGCTGCCGAGCTGCTGGGAATCACCCGTTTTGCCTTGTACCGGAAACTGGATAAGTTGGGCCTATGAAACGATATGTCCTTTTCCTGAAGATCGGGTTGTTGGTCGGGCTATCTCTTTCAATTGCCTTTCTGCTTTTGAAGGAATTGTATTTTACGGCTGTCATGTGTTTTATAATCTTGCTGGGAACTGCTTTTTCCCTTTATCAGGATCAGCGGAAAATGCTTCAGAAGATGGAGCATCTGATTGCCAACATCCACTATGGAGATATGAATCTGTCTTTTCCTATCCCTTCGACAGACGGGCCCGAAGCCAACCTGACGCGTGCCATGAATGAAGCGCTATCTGCTTTTCGGACCCGTCTGTACAATGTGGTGGTGGCGGAGGCGGAGACAGAAGCCTGGCAAAAGCTGATCCGTGTCTTGACGCATGAGATCATGAATTCTATCGCCCCTATCATTTCCTTGTCGGAAACGGTGACGGAACGTGCGAGTTCCAACGGGTTGAACGAGCGGGATTATAGTATTATGTTGCAAGCCATGCAAACGATACACCGTCGGAGCAAAG
>ENA-OPSK01001402-OPSK01001402.1-human-gut-metagenome-genome-assembly--contig:-NODE-1402-length-18058-cov-3.022552_pt1 | contig 18058 bp, 15 predicted proteins | sample MGYA00241807_ERZ501905 | MGnify/ENA primary metagenome ERZ501905 (study PRJEB25962, sample SAMEA2042111) | human gut metagenome | biome: human gut; feature: human-associated habitat; material: faeces...
GCGGTTATTATGATTGCAGGAAACCAGCCGCGTATGCCCAAAGGTCTGTTTAAAGGTGTTCGTACTCTGACATCGAATATTGTTATGGAAATGGGATATGCAGCTGATCTTCATAAAGAAGCTTTGATTGCAACAGCAGTTGTACTTTTTGTATTTATTTTATTAATTAACCTGTTGTTCTCATTAGTTAAGAGGAGGGGAATAAATGGATAAGATACGTCAAAAATTAAAAATGTATGCTCATCATCCAGCCTCTTTTCTTTTGGCTTTGTTGGTTTGGATTAGTGCAATCTTTACAGCAGTGACACTGATTTTTATTGTAGGATATATTTTGATAAAGGGTGTTCCACATTTGACACCACAGTTATTTGAACTGGAGTATAATTCAGAGAATGTTTCTATGTTTCCGGCAATTATCAATACGATCTTCATGATTGTGTTGTCTCTTTTGGTTGCAGGTCCTTTGGGAATTTTTGCAGCGGTATATTTGGTAGAATATGCGAAAAAAGGAAATAAACTGGTGTCTGTTGTACGTGTAACAGCAGAAACACTTACCGGTATTCCTTCCATTGTATATGGTCTGTTCGGAATGTTATTTTTTGTAACAACGCTGCGCTGGGGATATTCTATGCTGGCAGGTGCGTTTACACTGGCAATTATGGTACTTCCTGTTATTATGAGAACAACAGAAGAAGCACTTTTGGCAGTGCCAGATACTTACCGTGAGGCAAGTTTTGGCCTAGGTGCAGGAAAACTTAGAACTATATTTGTGGTTATTTTACCTTCTGCAGTACCTGGAATTTTTTCCGGTGTAATTTTGTCTATTGGACGTATTGTAGGAGAAACTGCAGCTTTAATGTATACAGCAGGAACAGTGGCAGAGCTGCCGGATAGTGTGATGTCTTCTACGAGAACTCTATCTGTACATATGTATTCTCTTGCAAGCGAAGGGTTGTATGTAAATCAAGCTTATGCAACAGCAGTTGTATTACTTGTAATTGTATTGGTAATTAACTGGTTGTCCGGAAGAATTGCCCGCAAGATTAAGAAAGGATAAATAAAAAGAATGAGTAAGTTTTCGATTTCCGATTTGGATTTATATTATGATAAAGGAGCTTTTCACGCATTAAAAAACATAAATCTGGAAATTCAGGCAAATGAGATTACTGCATTTATCGGACCATCCGGTTGTGGAAAATCTACCTTGCTGAAATCTTTAAATAGAATGAATGATTTGGTAGAGGGTTGTCAGATTACAGGAAATATATTATTAGATGGAGAAGATGTTTATGGAGACATGAATGTTAACCTTCTAAGAAAGCGTGTAGGAATGGTATTCCAGAAACCGAATCCTTTTCCTATGAGCATTTACGATAACATTGCTTATGGTCCAAGGACACATGGTATTCGTTCAAAAGTAAAGTTAGATGAAATTGTAGAGCAATCATTGAGAAGCGCAGCAATTTGGGACGAAGTAAAAGATCGTTTGAAATTAAGTGCACTTGGTATGTCAGGTGGACAGCAGCAGAGACTTTGTATTGCAAGAGCATTGGCAGTAGAACCGGAAGTATTGTTGATGGATGAGCCTACTTCTGCGCTTGATCCGATTTCCACTTCCAAAATAGAAGAATTAGCAGTAGAATTAAAGAAAAAATATACGATTGTTATGGTTACTCACAATATGCAGCAGGCAGCACGTATTTCTGATAAAACAGCTTTTTTCCTTTTAGGAGAAATGGTAGAATACGGAAATACAGAGGAAATGTTTTCTATGCCTAAGAATAAGAAGACAGAAGATTATATTACAGGAAGATTTGGTTAATTGCGTTATATTAAAAAATAAAATATGATTTGGAAAATGCGCATGAACTATCAGGTATAAGTTTTAATGATTTCTTCGGCAATGAATCGTTTGGCAATACAGCGATTCATTGCCTGTTTTTCTATGTAATGATGGGCTTCAGGTTCACTCATGGAGAGCTCGCTGATTAAAATCCATTTTGCTTTATTAACCAGACGGATTTCTGCCATTTTGTCTTCAATAGATAAAGACTTTTTTTCAAATTGTCTTAAACGTTCACGAGCGCTTTCCATCCAGGTAAGAGAATGGAGAATAATAGGCTTAGAAATTGGTTTTGGCAGTGTGAACACACCATATTCAGCCACTTTGTCATGAATAGAGGGCTGAATGTCACCTTTAACAAGAAGGAGTACCACACATTGCTTGGAAGTAGATATGTCAATTGCAAAACGGGTGCCAATATCATCAGGAAGAGGAGCATTGATGATAACAAAGTCAAAAGCTTTTTCTGCTAATATACGTCTGGCAGCACTGACACTTGAGACCGTCAGGACAGGATAATAGCGTATTTCAGACAGCAGACTGGTGAATGCAGAGGTGAAGCTATCTGTTGCAGATACGATGAGTATACTGTAAACACGTTCTCTTAAACTCATTTAATCTCCTCCTTCTTTTGTTCATTTGATTTATCGGTTACAATAGATGTTTAATATAGCATCCGGTATATATTTTCTGATGAAATCACTGTTTGCGGCTGTGGTACAGGCAGATTTGAAATTTTCCGGAAGTTGTTTAAAGCTTGTAAGGATATCTTTATCTGCTTTGTACAGATTAATATCAGAGGGTGCAGGAAGTTCTGTTTTATTTTGAATTCCGTCCAGAATAGCATAAATAATCAGGGCAAATGCCAGATAGGTATTCGCAGAGGGATCAGGAGAACGAAGTTCTACACGTCGATATTTGCCAATTGCTGAAGGAACTCTGATAAGCTGTGAACGGTTTTCATTGGACCATGAAATATATTTCGGAGCCTTGTTTTTTCCAAAACGTTTATAAGAATTTTCTGTTGGATTTAAAAATATTGTCATATCCGAAATTTTATCTAAAATACCCGCTATCAGATAATTCATATTATCTGTACTGTCAGAAGATTTGACAGATATATTAATATGAAATCCATTTCCAGGCGCATGTTCTAATGGCTTTGGCTTAAAATCAGCAAAAATCCCATTTTGCTGCGCAATTGTTTTGACAACGGTTTGAAATGTCATTGCATTGTCAGCTGCTGTTAAAGGATTAGAGTAGCGGAAGTCAATTTCATTTTGTCCTGGTCCTTCTTCATGATGGGAACTTTCTGGCTGAATACCCATTTGCTCCAATGTCAGACATATTTCACGACGTATATTTTCACCTCTGTCTTCCGGAGCAATATCCATATAAGAGGCATTATCATAAGGAAGTTTTGTGGATTTGCCATTGTCATCTAATTGGAATAGATAAAACTCCTGTTCTGCACCAAAGAAAAATTGATAACCGGCATATTCAGCGGCCTGAATTGCTTTTTTTAAAATAGAACGTGTGTCACACTCAAATATTTTTCCGTCCGGATAGGTAATGCTACAGAACATTCTTACCACACATCCATGTTCTGGTCTCCAGGGTAAGGGCATCAGAGTGTCTGGTTCTGGATGAAGGAACAAATCAGAATGCGTTTCGTCTCCAAAACCTGCGATTGCAGATGCATCAATGGCAATACCATATTCAAAAGCCCGAGGAAGTTCCTGAGGCATAATGGATATATTCTTCTGTTTGCCAAATACATCGCAAAAGGCAAGACGAATGAATTTAACATCTTCTTCCTGCACATATTGGATGATCTCTTCTTTTGAATACTTCATAATACTACCTGCTTTCTTTAATTTGGCACATACATTTGTTTGTATGGATTTTTACTGTCTGGTGTAATAACTGTAAAAGGAACAGATAAAAGCTTATCTATAGAATATGTGAAATCTCTACAGTACTCAGACAGATATTCCATAATTTCATCTAAATCCTTTGAAGTTGCGTATCTTGCAGTAACTTGTTCTGGAAAGCAGATATCTTTGCAATTCCCGCGCAAAAACATTTTTCCACCGTGCATTCCGGTACATGGGAAGTTCCCTACTATAGGTTTTCCGACAGTGTTTATTCCAAGAACAATAATGATGCCACCAGCCTGATATTCGCCCAGAAAGCTTCCGGTATGTCCACCAATAATCATAACAGGAATTTTTTCTTTATAAGCTTTCATATGAATCCCGGCGCGATATCCTGCGTTACCTTTTACATAAATCTTGCCCCCACGCATAGCGTAACCGGCAGCATCTCCGATATTACCATGTATAAGAATTTTTCCTTCATTCATAGTATCGCCCACAGCGTCTTGAGCATTGGCATTTACTACAATATTGGCATTGTTTAAATAGGAACCCAGTGCGTTTCCTGGAATGCAATTGATTGTAATATTTTTATCAGACATACCTGCAGCAATAAACCTTTGCCCACAGCAACTTTCAATCATACAGTCTTTATCTGCATTGCACAGTGCTTCATTCACGGCTCTGTAATTTAAATTTGCAGCATTAATGATTTTCATATTATACCATACCTCCCTAAAAAAAGTTTATATTTTTGAAATTATTCTCCGGCATGGAAAATACCAAGTATTTCAAGTTCTTTTTCCGTTAACCCGATGCCACGCAACATGAGACGATTTCCTCGTAATGCTTCAATTGAATTAATACCCATGCCACCCATAAGCTCTTTGATTTCATGGTTCCATGCGGTTATTAGATTAACTAAGCGTTGCTTTCCGATTTCTGGATCAAGTCTCTTTACAAGTTCTGGTCTTTGAGTTGCGATTCCCCAGTTGCATTTGCCGCTTTGACAGGTACGGCAGAGGTGACAGCCGAGAGCTAGCAGGGCAGCAGTAGCTATGTAACAGGCATCTGCGCCCAGTGCTATAGCTTTTACTACATCAGCAGCGCTGCGAATACTTCCGCCCACTATCAGTGATACATTGTTACGAATGCCTTCGTCACGAAGCCGCTGGTCAACAGAGGCAAGCGCAAGTTCAATGGGGATGCCCACATTATCTCTGATTCTGGTAGGTGCAGCTCCTGTACCGCCACGAAAGCCATCGATGGCAATAATATCAGCTCCGCTGCGGGCAATTCCGCTTGCAATAGCTGCAATATTATGAACAGCGGCAACCTTAACAATGACTGGTTTTTGGTATTGTGTAGCTTCTTTTACTGAAAAAACAAGTTGACGCAAATCCTCGATAGAGTAGATATCATGATGGGGGGCGGGAGAGATTGCATCAGAGCCTTCAGGAATCATGCGGGTACGCGATACATCACCGATTATTTTTGTACCGGGAAGATGTCCGCCAATGCCTGGTTTTGCACCTTGTCCCATTTTAATTTCTATTGCAGAGCCTGCTTTTAAATAATCTTCGTAAACGCCGAAACGTCCGGAAGCTACCTGCACAACAGTATTTTTTCCATAGCAGTAAAAGTCTTCATGCAATCCACCTTCTCCGGTATTATACAAAGTTCCGAGTTCTGTTGCTGCCAGAGCAAGGGATTTATGAGCGTTATAGCTGATAGAGCCGTAGCTCATGGCAGAGAACATAACAGGCATGGAGAGTTCCAACTGGGGAGGAAGTTTGCAGTCTAATTTTCCATCTGCTGTACGATTTATTTTGGAGGGCTTCTTTCCAAGGTACACACGAGTCTCCATGGGTTCGCGCAAAGGATCAATAGAGGGGTTTGTTACTTGTGAAGCATTAATAAGGATTTTATCCCAGTATACAGGCAGTGATTTTGGATTTCCCATGGAAGATAAAAGGACACCGCCACTGTTTGCCTGCTTATAAATTTCATTTACTGTGTTTTGAGACCAGTTGGTATTTTTCCGTAGGGTACATTCGTTTTTTATAATTTTTAATGCTCTGGTAGGACAGAATGAAACACATCTCTGACAGTTGACACATTTTGTTTCATCATGTTTCATAATTTTATGTTCTTTGTCGTAAAAGTGAACTTCATTGGCACATTGTTGTTCGCATATTCGACAGGTAATACATCTGTTTTCATTTCTTATTATTTCAAATTCAGGATAGATAAATTCTATGCTCATAAAAATACACCTTCCTTTACTTTTATAATAACCGGTTCACCGCCGGCAGGAGACCAAATGTTTTCTGCATTCGGTTCCATGGTTCGGATTGCAGCTTCTTCACTGGCGATAAATACTTTGTCTTTTTTTTCACCGACAACCATAGAACGTAATTTAAGTCGGTCATTTAATGCCATTAGTCCCCCATTAAAACCTAAAACAATAGAAAAAGGACCGGTTATAAGCAGACTTGGGAATATAGTTCGGAGATAAGTGTGTTTTTGCTGGTCATTCAAATCTGTTTTTGCTTCAATAGTACTCCAGAAAGGAGCAGCAATGACGCTTGCAGCTTCTCCAAGGGTGAGTCCCTGTATACGGAGCAGATAATCCATGATGTAAGTAATAACTTCTGTATCGGTTTGGAGTGTACATTTGTAGCCGAACATTTCCATAAATCGGCGATTCGCATCATAAGATGAAATTTCACCATTATGTACAATAGAATAATCAAGTAGTGTAAATGGATGTGCACCGCCCCACCAGCCAGGAGTGTTTGTTGGATAACGTCCGTGAGCAGTCCAGGAATATCCCTCATATTCATCCAGTTTATAAAAAATCCCTACATCTTCAGGAAACCCCACAGCTTTGAAGGTTCCCATATTTTTTCCGCTGGAGAAAACATAGGCGCCGGGCATTTCTGCATTTATTTTCATAACTGTTCGGGCAACAAATTCATTTTCGTCTAGTTGCAGAGAGGTTAAAACAGATTGGAGGGGGGCAACAAAATATCGCCATATAATGGGTTCATTTGTAATTACCGGTATTTTACGGGTTGGAATGATTTCAGACTGGACAATTTCAAATTGATCTTTTAAAAAAGCTTCACATTTTTTCCTTGTGTCTCTGGTATCAAAAAACATATGTAATGCATAAAAATCTTTATATTGAGGGTAAATACCGTAACCGGCAAAACCTCCGCCTAATCCATTAGAGCGGTCATGCATAGGCTTCATGGAGTTTATAATCATTTCTCCGGACATTTTATTTCCTTCTTTGGAAATTACTGCTGAGATTGCACATCCGGAAGGAATTCTTACCTGACCTTCAAATTTCATATTATCTGCACCTTCCTTTCAAAATAAATAAAAAAGGCATTCATTTTAAGGACAGAAAAAATCTGTACGAAAAATGAACACCTTTGCTCATATTCCATATATATACAGCGTATGGTCAGTTTTGTCAAGAGTGATAATTGCAAAATGAGAAAAAATAAAAAAAGGGATTGACAAATAAATTTGCGAGGTGTATTATCCAACACGTAAAGGCAAGGGCGTCTTTGAGATATAAATCTCAGAGGCGTTTTTTATTTTAATACAAAAGGCAAGGATGTCTTTCAGATACAGAGAAAAGTATCGGGAAAGATATTCTTGCCTTTTTAAATTGAGAGGAGTGGCATTATGAAAAATATTTCAGACTTTTTTGGATGTATGGTTTTTGATGACAGAGTGATGAAAGCAAATTTATCAGCTGAGGTTTACAACTCCTTAAGAAAGACCATTGATAAGGGAGCAAAACTTGATATTAGCGTGGCAAATGCGGTTGCAGCAGCAATGAAGGACTGGGCAGTTGCAAATGGCGCCACGCATTATACTCATTGGTTTCAGCCGCTTACCGGCGTAACAGCGGAGAAACATGACAGTTTTATTTCCCCATCCCCAGATGGAGGCGTGATTATGGAATTTTCTGGAAAAGAATTGATTAAAGGGGAACCGGATGCATCTTCTTTTCCATCAGGAGGGCTGCGCGCAACTTTTGAAGCACGAGGATATACTGCGTGGGATCCTACTTCATATGCATTTATAAAAGGGAAAACATTATGTATTCCTACGGCATTCTGTTCTTATGGTGGAGAGGCTCTGGATAAGAAAACACCATTACTTCGTTCCATGGAAGCCTTAAACAGACAGGCACTTCGCATCCTTCATCTGTTTGGAAATGATACGGTGAAATGTGTACGTACTTCTGTAGGACCGGAGCAGGAGTATTTCCTCATTACAAAGGAAATGTATGAACAGAGAAAAGACCTTCGATTTACAGGACGAACTCTTTTTGGAGCAAAACCACCGAAGGGACAGGAGATGGATGATCATTACTTTGGTGTGATTAAGCCTAGGGTTGCTGCATATATGGAAGAATTAAATGAAGAACTATGGAAATTGGGTATTCTGGCTAAAACAGAACATAATGAAGTGGCTCCGGCACAGCATGAATTAGCTCCTATTTATACCACAACTAATATTGCAACAGACCATAATCAGCTGACAATGGAAGTTATGCAGAAGGTCGCAGAAAAAAATGGACTTGTATGTTTACTTCATGAGAAACCGTTCGCAGGTGTAAACGGTAGTGGAAAACATAATAACTGGTCGATTGCGACAGACAAAGGTGTAAATTTATTGTCACCAGGAGATACTCCTTATGAAAATGCACAGTTTTTATTGTTCTTATGTGCAGTTATTAAAGCAGTGGATGATTATCAGGATTTGCTGCGGCTTTCAGTTGCAACTGCAGGAAATGATCACAGATTGGGGGCGAATGAGGCACCTCCGGCAGTTGTTTCTGTTTTTCTTGGAGATGAATTGAATGCAGTACTGGAAGCTATTGAGACAGGTGTCACGTATGAAGGAACGAAGAAGACTCAGATGAAGTTGGGAGTAGATGTGCTTCCCAAATTTAATCGAGACACTACAGACCGCAATCGTACTTCTCCATTTGCATTTACCGGAAATAAATTTGAGTTTCGCATGTTGGGCTCATCTAACAGTATCGCATGTGCAAATATTATGCTCAATAGTGCAGTGGCAGAAAGCTTGAAAATTTATGCGGACAGGCTGGAAAAAGCAGAGGATTTTGAGGATACACTACATGAAATGATCAGAAAAACGATTAAAGATCATAAACATATTATTTTCAACGGCAATGGCTATGATGATACATGGATTAAAGAAGCAACAGAAAAACGAGGATTGCTTAATTATCGTACAACACCAGACTGTATGCCTCATCTTTTAGATGAAAAAAATGTACGGATGTTGACATCTCATAAAATATTTTCAGAGGCAGAATTAAAGTCCAGATGTGAAATTATGCTGGACAACTATTGCAAAACGGTATTAATTGAAGCAAATACTATGATTGACATGGCAAAAACAGAAATTGCTCCGGCAGTAAGTTCCTATGTCCTTGAACTGGCGAATACAGCAGTGGCGAAGCAAACAGTAGATGCATTGATTTCCTGCAGATATGAAAATGATTTATTAAAGAAGCTATCCAGACTGGAAGAGCAGATTGCAGTCAGAGCAGAAGAGCTGGAAGATGCTGTATTGAAATTACAGAGCGCCGGAGATATTGAAGAAGAAGCTTATATGATAAGAGATATAATTTTAAGTAAAATGTGTGAACTCCGAGTTGCCTGTGACGAGGCGGAAACAATGACAGCAAAGAAATACTGGCCGTTTCCAACTTACAGTGACTTGTTGTTTGGCGTAAAATAAATCAGTATTTAGTAAATTACGGAGGTATATTCAGATGTGTTCTATTATGGGTTATTGCAGCCGCAGCATTTCTTTTTATGATTTTATGAAAGGGTTTGAAAAGACAAAATCAAGAGGTCCGGATGACAGCCGTGTAGTAAAGACAGAAAAAGGTATTCTCGGATTTCACAGACTTTCAATCATGGGGCTGACCCCGTCTGGTATGCAGCCGTTTCAGTATGGAAAAAATTATGTAGTCTGTAATGGAGAGATTTATGGATTTGAGAAATTAAAGAAAGAACTGTCAGATAAATATACATTTGAAAGTGACTCAGATTGTGAAATACTTTTACCGCTGTATCAGGAATATGGTACAGATATGTTTTCTATGCTGGATGCAGAGTTTGCCTGTATCATTTATGATGGTAAAACAGAAAAATTCATTGCTGCAAGAGATCCTATTGGAATTAGACCATTATATTATGGCTATGACAAAGAAGGAGCTGTTGTTTTTGCCAGTGAACCCAAAAATCTGATAGGAATTGCAAAGAAGATTATGCCTTTTCCACCAGGACACTATTATAAAGATGGCCAATTCATCTGTTATCATGATATTACAAAGGTAGACGAAGTTTGCAACGACAGTATGGAAAAAATTTGTGGAAAAATTCACGATAAGCTTATAACTGCTGTGGAAAAACGTCTTGTATCAGACGCTAAAGTAGGATTTCTGCTTTCGGGTGGACTGGACTCTTCTCTAGTATGTGCAATTGCGGCGAAAAAAACCAAAGAACCAATTAAAACTTTTGCCATTGGTATGAGTGAAGATGCCATTGATTTAAAATATGCAAGGCAAGTGTCAGATTACATCGGTAGTGATCATACAGAAGTGTATATGACACCGCAGGAAGTACTTGCCTCACTGGAAACAGTTATTTATTTATTGGGAACATACGACATCACAACAATTCGTGCCTCTATGGGAATGTATTTGGTGTGTAAAGCAATCCATGAACACACGGATATCCGAGTCCTTTTAACAGGGGAGATTTCTGATGAATTATTTGGATATAAGTATACAGATTTTGCACCAAATGCAGAAGCTTTTCAACGAGAATCTCAGAAGCGAATACGTGAAATTCATATGTATGATGTTCTTCGTGCGGACCGCTGTATATCTGTAAATTCATTGGAAGCAAGAGTTCCTTTTGGAGATCTCGATTTTGTAAAATATGTAATGGCAATAAATCCAGAGATGAAGATTAACATCTATGGAAAAGGAAAATATCTGTTGCGTCATGCATTTGAAAAAGATAATTATCTGCCGGAGGAAATTCTTTGGAGAGAAAAAGCTGCATTTTCAGATGCAGTAGGACATTCTTTAGTTGATTATTTGAAGCAATATGCAGAAGATAAGTATACAGATGAAGAGTTTGAAAGCAGATGTGAAAATTATGTACATGCCATACCATTTACCAAAGAATCTTTATTGTACAGAGAAATTTTTGAAAAGTATTATAAGGGACAATCTGAGATGGTCGTAGATTTCTGGATGCCGAATGCGGAATGGGAAGGATGTAATGTAAAAGATCCTTCCGCAAGAGTCCTTGCCAATTATGGTGACAGTGGGAAATAATAGAAACTCTTGGTAATCCTAACAGTGATATTCCGGATATTGATGCCTTGGCTGGGATTGCTCATAAACATGGCTTACCTCTTGTAGTGGATAATACCTTTGGTACACCATATTTTATTCGACCGATTGAACACGGAGCTGATATTGTAGTGCATTCTGCTACAAAATTTCTTGGTGGCCATGGTACTACTCTTGGAGGAATTATTGTAGACGCAGGAAAATTTGATTGGGCTGTTTCCGGAAAGTATCCGGCAATTGCTGCCCCGAATCCAAGTTATCATGGTGTTTCTTTTGTAAATGCTGCGGGACCGGCAGCGTTTGTTACATATATTAGGGCAATTCTCCTTCGTGATACAGGAGCAAGCATTTTTACTATTACAGGGAATTGAAACATTGTCACTGCGCTTGGAACGCCATGCAGAAAATACTAAGAAAGTGGTAGAATTTTTAAAAAATCATTCGCAAGTTGAAAAAGTAAATCATCCGTCCCTTCCTTCGCATCCGGATTATTTTCTTTATCAGAAATATTTTCCAAATGGAGGCGCATCTATTTTTACATTCGATATCAAAGGAGGGAAGGAAGAAGCATATAGGTTTATTGATCACTTGCAAATTTTCTCATTGCTTGCAAATGTAGCGGATGTGAAAAGTCTTGTAATTCATCCGGCAACTACAACACATAGCCAGCTTTCACCGGAAGAATTGGAAGAGCAGGAAATTAAATCTAATACAATCCGACTTTCTATCGGAACAGAAAATATAATAGATATAATTGAAAGAATTATGCCTGTACTTTCTAAAAATCCATTGCGCCTGCTATCCGTGTGGGATTCATGGTGCTTCCGGAGCATCTCGTGAAGGTGTACAGGGAAAAGGCGGGGGATATCGTCTTGCAAAAGAGCCAAAGGATTATCGGATTGGAGATATTTTAAGATTGACTGAAGGACAGTTGGTTCCTGTAGCATGTTTGGAATGTAATGCGGAAACTTGTAAGCGCGCAAATATATGTAAAACATTGCCAATGTGGAAAGAGTTTCATCATATGGTAAACAATTATTTTGACAATATTACCCTTTCAGATTTAATGAAATATGGTGACAAAAGTAAAGATTTTCAATAAAATAGATTGACAAGAGAAATCATAAGAGGTAAAATAGCGTGCGTAAAGGCAAAGGCGTCTTTAAGTTAAAAGAAACTTAAAGGCACTTTTGCCTTTTTGTTTGATGGGAAATTGTATTTTATGAAACAGAAAATAAAGGAAGGAAGTGAGCGACAGTGACGAAATATATTTTTGTAACAGGAGGGGTAGTATCAGGACTGGGAAAGGGAATTACAGCAGCTTCACTTGGAAGACTTTTAAAGGCAAGAGGTTTGAAAGTAGCTGCACAGAAGCTGGATCCCTATATTAATGTAGATCCTGGAACAATGAGTCCATATCAACATGGTGAAGTATATGTGACCGAAGATGGAGCAGAAACAGATTTGGATCTGGGACATTATGAGAGATTTATTGACGAAAATCTAAATCAATATTCTAACCTTACAACAGGAAAAGTTTACTGGAATGTATTAAATAAGGAACGAAAAGGGGAATATCTTGGTTCTACAGTTCAGGTTATTCCTCATGTTACGAATGAAATTAAAGAATTTGTGTATCGCGTAGGGGAAAAAACGGATGCAGATGTAGTAATTACGGAGATTGGTGGAACAATCGGAGATATTGAATCTCAGCCATTTCTGGAAGCAGTGCGACAGATTTCCTTAGAAATAGGAAAGGAAAACAGTCTTTTTATTCATGTGACGTTAGTTCCTTATTTGAGCGGTTCTGAAGAACACAAGTCTAAACCAACACAACATTCAGTCAAGGAATTAAGAGGTATGGGAATCAATCCAGATATTATTGTGTTGCGTTCCGATAAACCGCTGGAGGCATCTATTTTCAAGAAAATTTCACTTTTCTGCAATGTAAAGTCAGATTGTGTTGTTGAAAACAGAACCTTGTCTAACCTTTATGAAGCGCCATTGATGTTGGAAAAATCCAGATTTTCAGACGTAGTATGCAGGGAACTTAATATTGATGCACCGAAACCGGTACTGGCAGAGTGGGAACAGATGGTAAGACGTATTCAAAACCGTACAGGGGAAGTCCATATTGGACTTGTTGGAAAATATGTAAAACTTCATGATGCATATTTATCTGTGGTAGAGGCAATGAATCATGCCGGGTATGAAATGAATACGTTTGTGAAAGTCCATTGGATCGACTCGGAGGATATTACTAAAGACAGTGTAAATAATATATTGAAAGATTTGTCTGGGGTTATTATTCCGGGAGGATTTGGAAATCGTGGGATAGAGGGTATGATTTTGGCGGCAAAATATGCCCGCGAAAAACAAATTCCGTATTTGGGCATTTGCCTTGGAATGCAGATTGCAGTTATTGAATTTGCAAGAAATATGTTGGGGCTTAAAGATGCTAATTCGGGAGAATTTGACGAACAATGCAAACATAAAGTAATTGACTTTATGCCAGGACAAAGTGAAGAAGTAGAAAAAGGAGGGACTCTTCGTTTGGGGAGTTATCCATGTAGTATTAAGTTCGGCACAAAATTGGAATCATACTATGGAAAACAAACCATACATGAACGTCATCGCCATCGTTATGAATTTAATAATAAATATCGCGAAAAGCTGACAGATGCAGGACTTGTAATCAGTGGGACTTCTCCAGATAACAGTCTGGTGGAAGCTATAGAACTGCAGGAGCATCCGTTTTTTACTGGCGTACAGTTTCATCCAGAATTCAAGAGCCGCCCAAATCAGGCTCATCCACTATTTAGAGGCTTTATTTCGGCTGCATTAAAGGAGCAAAATTATGGGAATTCATGAGGAATGTGGCGTATTCGGAATAATAAATACAAGAAAAAAGAATGTGGCAGAAATCGTTTATTATGGATTGTATGCGCTGCAACATAGAGGACAGGAAAGCTGTGGAATTGTTGTAAATGATGAGGGGGTATTTACTTCTCATAAGGATCTTGGACTTGTAAGTGAAGTATTTACTAAAGATTCGTTGTCTCATTTACCAGAAGGAACCATGGCTGTGGGTCATGTACGATATGGAACCACAGGAGGAACAACGCGAAATAACTGTCAGCCCATTGAAGTGAACCATCAGAAAGGCAAAATGGCAGTGGCGCATAATGGAAATCTAAGTAATGCATTGGAATTGCGTGATAAGTTAGAATTGTCAGGCGCAATTTTTCATACGACAAGTGACACGGAAACGATAGCTTATGTTATTACCAGAGAAAGGCTGATGACGCCAAGTATTGAAGATGCAGTGAGCAATACTATGAATTTACTGGAAGGGGCGTATTCTTTGGTCTTGGTATCGTCTTCAAAGATGATTGCTGCAAGAGACCCTTACGGGTTCAGACCGCTTTGTTATGGACAGATGTCAGATGGCTCTTATGTTGTTGCATCAGAAAGTTGTGCATTATCAGCCGTAGGTGCAGAATTTATCAGAGATTTACTGCCGGGAGAAATACTAGTCTTTGATCAGAAAGGGATGGTGTCAAGAAAAGAACACTGTGGAGAACAGAAGAAAAAAACATGTATCTTTGAGTATATTTATTTTGCCAGACCGGATTCGGTTATCGATAATGTATCTGTTCACGCTTCACGAATTCGCGCAGGTCAGTTGCTGGCAGAGAACTATCCGGCAAAAGCAGATGTTGTAATTGGAGTTCCGGACAGCGGTCTGGATGCTGCTCTTGGCTATGCAAATAAATCAGGTATTCCTTATGGGATTGGATTGATCAAAAACAAATACATTGGCAGAACATTCATTTCACCGAGCCAAAATGAGCGATTGGATAAAGTTCGAATAAAACTATCTCCTGTAAAGAATGTAATAGATGGAAAAAGGGTGGTTCTTATTGATGACTCTATTGTAAGAGGAACCACAAGCAGACAGATTGTAAAATTACTACGTGATGCAGGGGCAAGAGAAATACATATGAGAATCTCCGCACCTCCATTTTTGCATCCTTGTTATTATGGGACAGATATTGATTCTGAGGAAAACCTGATTGCCTGTCATCACAGTACAGAAGAAATTGCTGGAATGCTTGGAGTAAATTCTTTAGGATATCTGGAAATCTCTCAATTGGGAAAATTGATTGAAAGTGAGGATTATTGTGCAGCATGTTTTAATGGAAGATATCCCACACGAATTCCAATAGATCTTCGCAAAGACCGATTTGAAAGAAAATTATCGGAGAGAGAAAAATAATGGAGGAATAGAGTATGGTAAAACCTAATATGTATTACAATGAATTGAAAGACTCATACCTTTTTTATAATATAGCCCAGAAAACCAGAACGTATGTAGAGAACCATCCGGGAGTAAAACTTTTAAGAATGGGAATTGGAGATGTTTCATTACCATTGTGTAATGCAGTGATTAAAGCATTGCATGAGGCTGTGGATGATCAAGCTTCAAAAAGTAGTTTTCATGGATATATGCCAGAATGTGGTGCTCCATTTTTAAGAGAAGCGATTGTAAAATATTATGCAAAAAGAGGTATTTCTTTATCAGCGGAGGAAATTTTTGTATCAAGCGGAGCAAGTGATGAATTGGGAGATGTTTTGGATTTATTTGATCGCTCTAATCAGGTATTGGTAATTGAGCCAGCTTATCCGGCGTATGTAGACGCAAATGTGATGGCAGGAAGAAAGATTATGTATTTGGTTTCAGGAGAGGAAAATGAATTTTTGCCTGAACCAAATGAGAAAACAGAAGCAGATATTATTTATATTTGTTCACCAAATAATCCTACTGGAGCTGTTTTTTCACGTAGTCAACTTCAGGCATGGGTCAATTATGCAAATAAGAGAGGTTCCATTATTCTTTTCGATGCGGCATATGAGGCCTTTATTGAGGATGAAATACTTCCACATAGTATTTTTGAACTGGATGGAGCAGAAACATGTGCCATAGAAATTTGCTCTTTTTCAAAAACTGCCGGCTTCACGGGAACCAGACTTGGTTATACCATTATACCAAAAGCATTGAAGCGTAATGGGATGAATATGAATGAGATGTGGGTGCGAAATCGTACAACAAAAACAAATGGTGTATCTTATATTATTCAGAAAGGTGGAGCAGCAGTTTTTTCAGAAGAAGGTCAGAAACAAATTCATGAAAATATACAGATTTATAAGAAAAATGCAAAAGTATTGATGCAGGCCTTGGATCAGCTTGGAATTTGGTACTGTGGAGGGAAAAATGCCCCTTATATTTGGATGAAATGTCCGAGAGGAATGAAAAGCTGGGAGTTTTTTGACTATCTGTTACAGGAAATTCAGGTAGTAGGAACACCAGGAGAGGGGTTTGGAGCTTGTGGAGAAGGATATTTTAGATTCTCAACGTTCAGTTCTCCGGAAGATACAAAAGAAGCAGCAAAAAGAATTGTTAAATTACTTTCATAATGTTTGATATAGGATTTTTATGGTAACAGTTAAGATTTCAAGATAAAAATGTAAAGAATGTAAATGAAAGAATGTAAAGTTAACAGACGCAGGAGAGGCGTCTGTTATTTTTATATAAATTTTACTTTGATTTAACAATCTGACGGTAGTCGATTTTACATGATTTTCGTATAATGATATCACAGCAATAAAAAATAATGTTGTAAAAAATTAGAAAAAGATAAATAATTTATATCACAGGGAGGTTTGGCTGATGCGTACAAAATTCGACCAGCAGCTTGAGGAGCTGAATGTAGAGCTGATTAAAATGGGAGCTTTATGTGAAAGAGCAATCAGAAGAGCAGTGGATCAGCTTGAGGATACTCAGGATGCAGAAAAGGAACTTGTAGATGGAATTGAGGAGGAAATCAATCAGAAAGAAAGAGAGATTGAAACTCTTTGTATGAAACTTCTCCTTCAACAGCAGCCCGTAGCCGGTGACCTGAGACAAATATCTTCTGCATTAAAAATGATTTCTGATATGGAGAGAATTGGAGATCAGGCGCAGGATATTGCGGATATGTCCCGCTTTGTTCAGGTGAAGGAGCTGGCTCATAAAATTCATATTGGAGAAATGGCTGAAGCAGCAATTAAAATGGTGACAGAAAGCATTGACTCTTTTGTAAAGAAGGATTTGGAAGCTGCGGCAAAGGTTGTAGAATATGATGATGTAGTAGACAATCTGTTCTTAAAAGTAAAACAGGAGCTTCCAAATATGATGAAAAAGGATGCTCAGCAGGCAGAATATTACATTGATTTAATTATGATTGCCAAGTATTTAGAAAGAATTGGGGATCACGCAGAAAACATTGCCCAGTGGGTAGAGTACTCAATAACAGGAAAGCATGAAGCAGACAGAGGATAATAGGATGATTTATTTAGTAGAAGATGATGAAAGTATCAGAGAGTTATTGGTGTATACCTTAAATGGTCAAGGGCTTGTGGCAGAGGGGTTTGCGTATCCCTCTGATTTTTGGCATGCGATGGAAAAGAAAATTCCGGATTTAGTGCTTTTGGATATTATGCTGCCGGAGGAAGATGGACTGGAAATTTTACAGAAACTTCGTAAAAAGAAAGAAACGAAAAATATTCCCATTGCCATGCTGACGGCAAAGGGCAGTGAATATGATGTTGTAAAAGGTCTTGATGGCGGAGCAGATGATTATATTCCCAAACCATTCCGTATGATGGAGTTGGTTTCCAGAGTGAAAGCACTGCTTCGCAGGGGTGGTCAGGAACAGCCTCAGGATGGTGAAGAATACGTTTTGGGAGAATTGTATGTTTCAAAGAAACGTCATCTGGTAAAAGTAAATGGAGAGGAAGTTACTCTTACTATGAAGGAGTTTGAGCTTTTATTGCTGTTCTTATCAAATCCGGGGATTGTGTTCT
>ENA-OPSK01001414-OPSK01001414.1-human-gut-metagenome-genome-assembly--contig:-NODE-1414-length-17916-cov-49.357203_pt1 | contig 17916 bp, 19 predicted proteins | sample MGYA00241807_ERZ501905 | MGnify/ENA primary metagenome ERZ501905 (study PRJEB25962, sample SAMEA2042111) | human gut metagenome | biome: human gut; feature: human-associated habitat; material: faeces...
TGGCAAAGGCAAAGGAGTATGGTATTCCCGAAAACTACGCCAAACGATGCGCCATTAAGGACGATGAGGACTTGGACGCATACTTCAAGGACTTGAAGCAGGAGTTTGCGAATGACGGCTTTAAGGGTGTAGTTCCTCCAGATACAGCAAAAAAAGAACTGGAGAATGAAACTCAGGCGTTTGCGAAAATGATTGCAGACGACACTAAAGAAATTGTAGAACAACAAAAACAGTGATTTTATGGCAGCAGGATTTAAGTATAATCTTGAACCGGAAGTTGAGCAGGAAGAACGCTACGACGTAGAAACCGGACGCAGACGCAGAGGTCCGTATAAGTTGGACACAACCAACCTCGTTGTCGGCTCGTACTTGCCCTCATTCACACCGATTGCAGCTGACTTGGTGAAGAAAACATCCCAAGTGGCTATCCGTGTGGAAGTATATGAGAAGTTTACGACAGGCTCCAATACCACATTGAAAATCAAGAAACGTTCTTTGGCTTACAAAGGTATGCACTTGGGTAACGGTGCGCATGGAGCGACAATCAACGCTATTGACAAGGCTGACAAAGCTTTTGATAAGCTGACGTTAGCGGCAGACTTTGGAGAAAATCTAGAAGCTGGAACAGTTCTTTACGAAGCGACAGCCGCAGACGGTACAACGCCCAAAGTTATCGCAAATTCAGCTCTGTATGAAAGGAAGCAGGTAGAGGATGGCATAGTATTGGTTTCCCTTTTGATGCGTGCGTTTGAAATCGAACCGACCAAGCTGGTAATGCCTTTCGCAGATATTGACAAGGCGAATATGCCGCACTTCCAGTTTAATGCTCAGGATGTCAAACAAGAAAAAGACACTGTATCAATTCCTAAGGCTTCTTCCAGTCGGGACGGATTGATGAGCAAGGAAGATAAAGCCAAATTGGATGGGGTTGCAGCACAAGCTAACAAGTATACTTTAACAGCAGCTACGACTTCTGCTCTTGGAGGTGTAAAGCAGGCAGCCAAAGTGAATGATGCATCTGGTACGGTGTCGGTAGAAAACTTTAACGGATTATTGACAGCGTTGAAAAACGCAGGTATAATGGCAAAATAAAGAAAGGAGGACTAATATATGATGCTAACTATTCATACATTGTTTAATGACCCGAACATTGTAAATGCAGTGATTCAGCGTGTCCTCAAGACAAGAAAGGACACAATTTATTGGCAGCAGTATTTGGGCTTCCGTAGGACTACTACTCGTGTATTTAAAGACTACATCGGTCAGGTTACTGGCGTGATGGCTGGTTCCATCAACTCCCGTTATGGCGAAAAGCCTATCCGTGAACGCAGGAATATCGGTTCCGGATATGGTGAGATTGCCTATTTGGGTGACCGCTATCAAATCTCAATCGACCGTTTGTCTGACTTGCAGGACTTGATAGATAAGTATAATGCCGCCAAACCGGAAGACCAGAAAGCAGCCATGCGTGACATCGTGGACTTCATCTATGACGATTACCGTCAGGTATTGCTGGCACCGCACAAGCGTATGGACATTATCGTAGGCTCTCTGTTGATGACTGGAGCAGCAAGCGTGAAGAACAAGGACGACAATGCCGGAGGAATTGACTTATTGAACATCGACTTGCCGTTTAAGTTTATCAAGCCGGACACAGAGGATAAAGACTATTTCGTCACTTACTTGCAGCAGAAACTGAATGAGCTGAAATCTATTTACGGCACATTCCCCAAGATGATTATGAGCCGTGGCACATTCATCAAGAATATTATCGGTTCAAGTGAATTTGGAGATAAGTTCAAAATGCAGCTTACAGGCAATGAAATGTATATGTCTACCGGGCTTATCACCTCGCAACTGGCTTCTACCATTTTTACAGGTATCGGACTTCCGGCTATTGAAATCAAGGAAGATTATGTGGTAGACCAAACAGGTAAGAATATCCCCATTTATGCAGATGGTCGTATTTCCCTGCTTCCGCAGGATAAAATCGGTTATATGCGCTTCCACACTCCTTATGAAGCTGTGGATGGTGTACCGGGACGTAATTACACTCAGGCAGATGGCGATATGCTGATTTCAGGTTACAAGGACGGCAATGGTCGCTATCTGGAATACACAGCCGAATGGATTCCGCAGATTGCGAACCCGAACCTGATTGTGAACTTCGATTTGAGTGAGATGAACGCATGACAGTAAACGATTATATATTACAGAAGTTTCAGACCTTCGGCGTTAACTTGTCGGAGGCTGACCTTTTCGATATATGTCTGAACGCAAAGATAAGCGGAGGGGGTGAGATGAACGAGGATTGCCAAACACGGGTGTCGGTGGCAATTGCGAAGTTCATCCCCTCTCTATTGCTTCGTGCCACTTCCATCAGCGAAAGCGGTTTTTCTATGTCTTGGAACATTCAAGGCATTAAGGATTACTATTCATTTCTGTGCAAGCGGTACGGTTTGAAAGACGAATTGAGTGATAAGCCTAAAGTGACTTTCTTATGATATTCGCCCCACACATATTGCAGGTAAAAGTTATCACCCCAATGGATAAGGATGAGTTTGGCAGACCTATTCCCGGAACAGGTGGTGAAAGCTGGCAGGAGGTGTGCAAATGCCGTTGTGATGATAACACTACCAAAGAGTTTTCATCTGATAACGGCTCTGTGTATCGTCCGAATTATCATGTGGTATGCGAGAAGAGAATTACTGTCAAGGCTGGTGATGAAGTACGTTGCATGGATGGTGATAGCGTAAGAGGTCAAGGCGAAGTTTATACAGTGAAGAGTACAAACTACTTTAACTACTCGGAATTATGGATGTAGATTTCGATTTCTCAGATGTCGACTCCTTTTTCGATGAAGGAGAATGGGAGGTCGAAAAGAAGATGATTGATGTAGGTGATGAAGCTGTGAAGTACGCAGAGGAACATGGGGATTATCAAGACCATACACTCACTTTGAGAACGTCCAATGATTACGATGTCGATAAAGATGGTTTGACACTGAAAAACGAAGCGGAATACGCATCATTCGTAGAATCTAAAGGGTATGATGTTTTGAGTAGTGCTGCTTTATATGCGGAGAAACGATTAAAAGAAGAATTTGAAAAATGAAAAAGTACATTGGAACAAAACAGATTGAAGCAGAACCTATGACAATGGGCGAGGCTTATGAAAGAGGTTTATTACAAGTTGGCAGAGTGCCTGATGCAGAGTATGCAAAGCGCATGGGTTATCACGTTAAATATGCTGACGGGTACGAGAGTTGGTCGCCAGCGGAACCGTTTGAGGAGGCGTATAAACTCGCCGATACATCACTTGACCGTATGCAGATAGAAGCCGAAGAAGTCAATGGAAGATATGTAAAGTTAGCCGCTTTCATAGATTCAGGGAAAATGGATGAAGTCGTTAATGATATGTACAACAAGTGTTTACTGGAAATGCAGTGTTGTACAATGTTCGACTATATACGGCTTCTTGATACTCGCATACAGCGTATGCAAGGTTCTGATGGTGCAAAAGTAATAAAGATGAATTTTGGTATGGCTATTATGGCTCTCAAAGCAGGTTTTCCAATTCGTAGAAGCGGTTGGAACGGAAAAGGATTAATGGTGTTCAAACAGGTTCCAGCACATATTGATAGTGATATTATCCCCAAGATGCAATCTATTCCGCAATCAGCAAAAGACCTTATTCTGAAAGGCAAGGGCTTTATTGACTACACAAGCCAGTGTCTTATTTACAATGAGAATACTGGACGCGCTGATTCATGGGTTCCGTCTATCAGTGATGTATTTGCAGAAGATTGGGAGATTGTGGAATGATAGTAACTACCGACATAGGAAATATCCTCTACCGGGACTGCAAGGCTTTCGGAATAGATCTAGTGCCTGATGGTGAAACGCTGACGGGTGAATTGAAGTCCGAAAGGATTGTCATCCACACGAAGAAACAACAGCCGAGAAAGTATTGGAAGAAATCTTTCGCAGAAGTGAATCTATGTGTACCCAATTTAAGCGAGAATGAAGCGAACACAATCCGGCTTAACGAACTCGAAAGAAAGGCTGGCAAGCTGCTTGATGATGTAGTAAGCACCTATGACGGTACAACCTATCGTTATTCTATCGAATCAATTGGCACGGAAGCGGATACAGCTTTGAAATGCCATTACGTGAATGTGAGAATTTTATTTGAAGTAATAAATGTAAAACTATAAGATTATGATTTCAGCAGTAGGAATAAAAAGAATCTTGTTTGCCGACATTGATAAGGTAACGGCAGACATTACCCCCGAAATCGCAAAGACTTTGATTCAAGCCGCTATCAAAGCGAAAGATGAGGTTTTGAATGTACACGGGGAAACGTGGCAGATTGAGGAAACGGAAGCCTCTGTCACCGGGTACAAGAACCAATTAACGGGAAAGAATTACCGTTACGATGATGTGCCGGGAGAAGTATCGCCCGCTTTCTCTATCGGACAATATGACTGGAAGACCAAGAAAGCGTTCATGGGTGGCGATGTTATTCAGGCAACATCTAAAGATGTAGGTTGGAAGCGTGCTTTGGATAAAGTTATTATCAACAAAGCATTGTTCTGTCTGACCGATGATGATGTCTGGTTCATCTTCCCAAAATGCCGTATTGTTTCCCGTGAAGCCAATACGGATAAGGCAATTGCAATCGCTGTAAAAGGCTTGGTGCAGGAACCGGGAATTGAAGGCGTTTCTTCTGAGTATAACTACGAAGAGGGGCAGATTAAAGCTTTGCAGGCATGAACTACAGTAACCATTGTACCTACTCCTTCCGATGCGACCGTAAAGCTGGACGGTGTAACGGTCAAGTCAAAGCAGGTGAATGCTGGGGCTACCGTTCACTATGAAGTGTCGAAAGTGGGGTACGTCACTCAGTCAGGAGATATTAAAACCACTCCTTCTGAAGTTGATACCACTCTTAAAAAAGAGATAACATTGGTAAAAGCACAAGAGTGATAACCGGGGGATGGATATATACCATTCCCCCTTTTAGTTTAAGAATATGAATCAAGCAGCAAAAACGGTTTCTGATGCTTTGTTAGGGCTGGATTTCATGAATGTGGAGATAGGAGGGATGGTTTATACCATTAAACCTCCTACAATTAAAATTATCTGTCGTGCCATTCATCATTTTTCCAATATCGGCATGACTGGAGATAATGTCATGGAAGCTATTAAAGAGCTTCCTGAAGCTACTGAAGATATGCTGAAAGGTATTTCATGCTTCATCTGCGGGAATGATAGTTTGGTCAAAGAATTGGAGAACGGCACTTTTGAAGAAGTCAAAGATGCCTTGAAAGTCTGTTTCTCTATGATGGATATTTCGGCTTTTCAGTGTGTCAGCTCGATGAGGAACGTGTCGATGCTGGCAGCAAGACCGAAACAGTAGGAAACACAACGTTCTTCGGGCAGATAGCCCATTTGATTGACACGCTGCATCTGAGTTATACAGAAGTGTTTGAGATTATCCCTTATCGGAATCTGCTGATGATGCAACGGGATAAATTACGCGCAGTATATGGTGGTCAGAAGGTGAATAGAATCAGTGGTAAGGAATTGGCTAATCGTAGGAAAAAGAAATAGATATGTCAAAATTATATTTTAAGATAGGTAGTGACTGGGAAGAAGTTGTAAGACTTCGTAATGAAATTGCAAAATTAAAGCAGGAGTTAATGAGCATGGATGGCACGCAGACTCCTGCTGCTTTCAAGGCTTTGAATGCCCAACTTGCTGCATCCAACCAAAGATTGGATGAGTTGGTGACTAATGCAGCCAAAGCTGGAGCGGAGATGGAAATGGGATTCAAAAGGAAAATCTTCGATGCTTCCCAGACCGTGAATGGATTGTCGGAAAAAATAACATTTCAACGTGGAACTATCCAACAATTGAAAAATGAGTTAGCAGGATTAAAAGACAAGTATCGTGAAGCATTAAAACAGGATGGTGATACTTCTTCCTTAGAAGCTAAAATAAGGTCTACAAATGAAAAATTGAAAGAGCAAAAAAGTTCTTTATTTAACCTTACCCAGGAACAGGCTAACGCCCGCTTGTCAGTAAAGAAGCTCCGCGATGAATATGCTTTGTATCGGCAAGATGGTGAAAAAAATGTAGATGTAACTAAGCAGGTGGAACAAGCCATGTCTAATATGGGTAAGAAACTGCTGGGAGGTTATTCAATCAAAGAATTCTTGTCAAGTATGATTCGTGTTCGTGGAGAATTTCAATCTATGCAGACCGCTATTGAGACTATGGTTGGAAAGGATATGGCAGGACAACTGATTCCGCAAATCAAGGAGCTGGCTAAGATTTCTCCACTTACTATGTCAGATATGGTTGGAGCAGAAAAGATGATGCTTGGATTTAACATACAAGCAGAAGACACTATCAAATACTTGAAAGCCATTAGTGATATTTCTATGGGGGAATCCAGTAAGTTCAATTCGCTAACTTTGGCATTTTCACAGATGTCAGCAGCGGGTAAACTTATGGGGCAGGATTTGAATCAAATGATAAACGCTGGATTCAACCCGTTACAGATTATCTCCGAAAAGACCGGAAAATCTATCGCAACTTTGAAAGATGAAATGTCCAAAGGTGCTGTTTCCGCTGAAATGGTTCAACAGGCATTCATTGATGCAACTTCCGCAGGTGGTAAGTTCTATAATATGTCTGAGAATGCTTCAAAGACTATCAATGGTCAGTTGTCTATGATGCAGGATGCTTTGGATTCCGTGTTTAACGAATTGGGAACAAAGTCGGAAAGTGTTATCATGGACGGTATTCAAATGACAACTTCGTTGATTCAGAATTATGAAACAGTAGGTAGGATCTTGGCTGGATTAGTGGTTACTTATGGTACATACCGGACCGCAGTGATGCTTGTTACTGCTGCCGAAAGTAAACATACTCTTGTGGAGATTGGACTTACCAATGCCCGTTTATTGGCACGAAAAGCGCAGTTAGCTTTAAACGCTGCAATGCTTACCAATCCTTATGTAGCTTTAACTGTCGTTATCGGTGGGCTTGCTACTACAATGTGGGCAATGTCTGATAGTACAACTGCTGCCGCCCGTGCTCAAAAAGAATATAACGGCATTAAAGATGCAGCATTTAAAAAAGAACAGGAACACAAGCTGAAAATCGAAGAATTATTGACGGCTGCTCGTGATGAGAGTTTGGCTACTCTTACTCGGCAAAAATCATTAGAAGAACTTCGTAAAGAATATCCTAAAATTTTCGAACAATACGATATTGAAAAGCTAAAGTTGGAGGATATCTTAAAGTTGAAGCAAAAAATAAACGAAGAAGATTCAAGGCGTTCTGTTCAAGGCAGGAGAGATGATTATAATGCTCTAAAACAAACGATTACTAACCAACGGAGATATTTGCAGCTATTTGATAATCCTGATTTACGGAAGAATATGTCTGATTCCGATAAAGAAATATGGAAAATGTTTTCTGGTAATCAGTCATACGTACAGGTGCGTGAGCAAATGGAGAAAAACTCTGAACTTTTAAAAAAGTATCAGAAAGACATGTTCGATGATAATATTTCCGCTTACAAATCCAATCTTAAAAACTATTCTAAGGAGAAGCTTGAAACGGAATTGAAACTTGCTCAATCGTCTGCATCCAAACGCAATGGTTTTGTTGTAAACGGGATGATGGTTAAAGGGGGAGATTTAGAAAGTGTTATTTCTTCAATTAATGGAGCGTTGGCTAAAAAGAAATCCCCTACTACTTACAAGCAGGATTATGAGAAAGCGAAGAAAGACTGGGATGATGCTAAGAAGAAACTTTCTGAAATAGAAAAGAATAAATCCAAGTTTACTTCAAAGCTGTATGAAGAAGCTAAGAAACGAGTAGAAACAACTGAAAAAGCCTATAAAAATTTGGGCGGTATTACTGGTAGTTCTTTGACCAAGCAGGAAAAAGCTGCTGAAAAGCAAAAAAAAGAACAAAAAAAGACAGCCGAACAACTTCTTTCACTTCACCGTCAGAACCAACAGGATGAAATCAACCTGATGAGAGAAGGCACGGAAAAGAAGTTGAAACAGATTGACCTTGATTATCAGAAACAGATTGATGCGATAAGAAAACAGGAGGAAGAATGGAGCAAAGCCGGTAACGGTAAGCTGACCGACAAGCAGGCACAGAAAATTTCAGAAGCTTATACCAATGCCGAAAGTATGAGAGATAAAGATATTTCCGATGTAACTGAAGGACAGCTGAAAGCCGAACAACAGGCTTTGAACGACTACTTGAAAGAATATGGCACGTTCCAGCAGCAGAAATTGGCTATCGCCCAAGAGTATGCGGAAAAAATAAGGAAAGCACAGGAAGAAAACGGTGTTAATAGTGCACAAGTAAAGTTACTGGAGAAACAACGTGATGTTGCCATACAGAACAAGGAAACAGAAGCCATAAAAGCCAATATAGATTGGGTTACTGTGTTCGGTGAGTTTGGTTCCATGTTTTCCGACATGATAAAGCCCGCCTTGGACGAAGCGAAAAAATATGTACGGACTGACAAGTTCAAGAACTCCGATCAGGCAAGCCAGAAATCATTGATTGACGCCATCAGCCAGATGGAAAAGTCTTTGGGTGGTACAAGTGGAGTCAACTTCAAGAAACTTGGAGAGGATGTAAAAGCCTATCAAATAGCAGAACAGAATCGTATCAGTGCCATAGGGATTGAAACAGCTGCTTTGGAAAGACTAAAGAAATCACAGGATGATTACACCAAAGCGCAGAAGGGCGGAACGGAAAGTGAGAAACAAGCCGCAGCAAACGCTCTTGAAACAGCACGGCAGAATGCTGACATTGCATCCGCCAATGTGAAGACACAGACTGATATCGCCAATCAGGCCCAGCGTAATGTGACTGATACTGCCACCATACTGAAAGCAAGCATGGAAAATTTGTTGGGAGGCTTGCAGCAGATTTCATCCGGTGGATTGTATAACGCATATAGCGGAATTATCAAAACCGTGAACGGATTCAAGGATGTCATAGGAAAAACGTCAGAATCTCTTAAGGAGGTCCCTATTGTCGGATGGATTCTGTCCATCATTGACGTACTCAAAGACGGATTAAGTGATCTTGTCGGTGGTCTGCTTGATGCTGTTCTGAACGCTGTCAGTGGAATTATCGGTGATGTCTTGTCAGGGGATTTGTTTGTCACAATCGGCAAGTCTTTGAGGAACGGCATAGGAAACATCCTGAACGCAATCTCATTCGGAGGCTTCAACTCCTTGTTTGGAATAGGTGGAAACGCCAAGGAAGTACAGGAAACGATAGACAGGCTGACGGACAGGAATGGAACTTTGCAAACGGCCATCGAGGATCTGACTGACGAGATGAAGGCAAGCAAGGGAATGAAATCGGTTGAATCTTACAGGGAAGCTGTAAAGTATCAGGAGGAAGTCAATAAAAACTATCTGCAAATAGCAAAGGAGCAAGCCGGATATCATAAGAGCCACGGCAGCTGGCAGCATTATCTGAAATGGACGGATGAAATGCTGGAACACGCAAGAAAAGCTACCGGCATGCAGGATTTCTCCGGCACCGATTCCTTGTGGAATCTGACCCCCGAACAGATGAAGGCTCTACGGTCGGACGTATGGTTATGGGATATCATGGAATCTTCCGGTAAGGGAGGTTACGGTGAGCGTGTTACCGACAAGCTGGATGATTATATAGAGCAGGCAGGAAAACTGGAAGAACTGACCGACAGTCTTTATGAGGGCCTGATCGGAATGTCATTCGATTCCATGTATGACAGTTTTATAAGCAGTCTGATGGATATGGAGAAGAGTGCGGAGGATTTTGCTGATGACATATCCAAATATTTCATGCAGGCGATGCTGTCAAATGCCATCGGTGAACAGTTTAGTGACAAACTGAGGACATGGTATGATAAATTCGGTGAAGCCATGAAGGATGATGGTACGCTTGATAATAATGAGCGTAAGGAGCTGATGGATGAATACATGGGTTATGTGGACGAAGCCATGAAGCTCCGTGACGAGCTTGCCGCAGCAACCGGATATGACAAGATTTCACAGGAGTCCTATTCCCAATCTTCTTCATCAAGAGGTTTTCAGGCAATGAGTCAAGATACTGGCGAAGAGTTGAACGGTAGGTTTACAGCATTGCAGATTGCAGGAGAAGAGATAAAGAATCAAAATATCATTCAATCTCAATCGCTTAATTTACTAACAGTAAAAGCAGATGCTCTACTTTCCATAAATACGGAAACAAGAAATATTGCTGATGATACGCGGGATTTGATAGCGCAATCCTATCTTGAATTGGTACAGATTTCAGAAAATACAGGGGCAATCGTCAAACCTATTCAACAGATGCAAAGAGATATAGCAGAGGTTAAAAAGAATACAGCAAAATTATAGTTTATGAATGAATTATTAATTAATGGCGAAAACGCTTATACAACATGGGGCGTGAGAATGGGAGAGGGGTTTCTTGATGTTATTGGGGCATCCGCTCCCATGAAGGATTTTATTGAGAACAAAAGCCGACTTGAACATGGGAAACGGGTAATAATCAATAATCCTAAAGTCGATGAGAGGGAAATAACTCTTTCGTTCACTATCGAGGGTAATTCTCAGTCTGATTATCAAGCAAAGAAGAAAGCTTTCTTTGATGAGCTGTATAAAGGTGTGGTTGATATTCAGATTCCTGCTAATAGTAGCGAGGTTTACCATCTTATTTATACTGGCAAGAGTGTCACTTACGCACAGAGTTTAGACCGAACTTTCGGAAAAATTTCAGCCAAGTTTAACGAGCCAAATCCGGCAAACAGAAGCTAATTCACGACATTGGTTTCATTGTCGTGTATGTGAGTGCTCAAAATTGGGCACTCTTTTTTTTATCCCCGAACTTTGAAGACATGGAACAAATCGACATCAAAGACATATCCGGTGCTATCCTGCTTACAACTTTGATCAATGAAGGCTGCAAGCGTAAGTTCACTCTGATGAAGGAGGACTACATCATGTTAAAGTTCTCCTTAGAGAATCCCATATATTTCAAACTTGGCTCATACGTGGAATGTAACTTCGGATTGTTCGAGGTGTGCGACTTGCAGAAGCCCGCATTCAACACCAATACCGCCGGCTACGATTACGAATTAAGACTTGACGCCTACTACTGGAAATGGAAAAACAAAATCTTCAAATATACCCCGGAGACGACCGGACAGGAGGCGTCCTGGAACCTGACCGCTCCGCTTGACGTACAAGCCGGTATAGTCCTTAGAAATTTGAAAGCTCTTGGTTACACATACAAAGGACAGGATTTTGTTTTCTCCATTGATTCCACAGTCGAAAACAAGTCCCAGTTGATGAGTTACGATAACATCAACATCCTTGACGCTTGTTTTGAGATGGCGAAGAAATGGGATTGCGAATGTTGGGTGACTGAAAACATCATCCATTTCGGACGTTGTGAGTCCGGCGATGCGGTGGATTTCGAAATCGGGAAAAACGTGCAGGAAATGTCACAGTCAGAATCCCGGTCCACTTATGCCACCCGTATCTACGCTTTTGGTTCAACAAAGAATATCCCATCTGACTACCGTCCGGTTGACGAGACCGTGGTTGTGAACGGCGTGGTGCAAAAACGCTTAATGTTGCCCGAAGGCACTCCTTACATTGACGCTTATCCTGATATGACCACCGAGGAAGCCGTCGAGCAGGTGGTTATCTTCGATGAAGTCTATCCCCGAAGAACGGGCATCATGTCGGATGTCACCACTATCGAAGTGCCGGACAAGGTGGAGAATGAGGACGGGACAACCACCGAGGAAAAATGGAATGCCTACCGCTTTAGGGACACGGGTGTTAACTTTTCCGAGAAATATATCCTCCCCGGTCAGGAGCTGAGGATACGTTTCGCGTCCGGGCTTCTCAACGGTTTGGAGTTCGCCGTGAAGTTCAATCCTGAGGGAAAGCCGGAGAAATTGGAGGATGGCGGATGGAACCCTGAGGCACAGCTTTGGGAGATAGTCAGGAATGAGGACTATGGCAGACCGCTTCCCGGTGATGTGCTCTTTCCCCAGGATGGGGATGAATATGTGCTTTCCGGCTGGGACAGCACGAAAATAACCGAACTTGGGCTTGTGGGTGCCGCCGAGCAGGAGTTGAAGGAAAAGACTGAAAAGTACGCTGCCAAATCCAAGATAGACCCGAGTACCTATGGCTGCACGATGATGTCAAATGACGCATACCGTGAGGATGGCGTTCATAATTTCTATGGCATCGGTCAAAAGGTCAACCTTATCAACAAGGCTTATTTCGAGAACGGAAGACAGTCAAGGGTTATCGGATTTGAATTCAATCTTGACTATTCCTTTGACTCACCTGTTTATACTGTCGGGGAAACCACCGCCTATTCCCGTATCGGGGAGCTGGAGGAAAAGGTTGAGAGCCTTACCCTGAAGGGACAGACCTATACGGGCGATGGTGACAGCGGTGTGTATGTGATAAGAAGGAATGACTCTACACCGGCCACGGATAGTAACGTGTATTCCGCATTGCGCTCCTTAGTAATGTTCCTTCGTAAGGATCAAGCGGACGGAACAAATTTCTTATTGAAGTTCGGCAAGTTCATCGACTCCATGATTGCCGGTAAAGGTGCCGGTATCTATCCTGACGGGCGCGGTCAGTTCGAGCGTCTTGAGGTACGCGGCTCCGCAGTGTTCAAGGAAATCATCTATAACCGTCTGAACGCACAGGAAGGCGACACCTCATATTCCGAGAACGGAGTCATTGAGTCCGTGGCTTTAGAGAGCGACGGAACTTATACCCTGAAATTGCGCAAGCGCTGGGAGAATGACTTCACCGCATTCCAGGAGGGTGATATAGTGTACGGGATTGTAAACAACCTCTTTTCAACGGGGGAGTATTACGCCTCGTGGATGCGCGTGCTGTCCAAGAATGTCCCGGCCAACTCCATCTCGGTGTTGTCATACCCGGACAGTGAGGTGCCGGGCGGTAAAAACTATCCTCCCACAGAGTTGACGATCATTACCAGAAGAGGAAACGCCTTCAATGAGGACAGGCAAAGCTACTGGTATTTGTCCGCCACCACGGATAAATGTCTTGTCTGGCTGGAAGGAGTAACGAAGCCTGTCTTGGAACAGAACAACTATTACATGATATTGGGGCGTTTGCCCAATTTGGATTTGTTTGACAATCTCCCCGTCAACTATAAGCACTCGTACATATTCGCCCGTGCCGGCATCTTCGGTGAACTTTACCGGGTGGACTGGCAGGGACTGCCCGTACAGGAACTGGTGGACCGTGGCTTTTGGTCGGCCGAAGTCGCGTCCTCTGACAATCCTTACACCAATACGCAGGAGCGGGCGGACACGGTTTGGCACTACGGCTGCAAATGGAAGTGCCTGATGACGGGAACAGCCGACGAACCGCAATATGCGGCGGCCGGATGGGCGATGCTGGAAGGGAACCCGGAATTTACGATAGAGATCGGCAGCACAAAGGGGTGGTATTTTGATATCGAGACTTTTTCCACAACGCTATATATTACCGGCAAGCTGTACAACCGTGACGTGACAGATCATATACTTGACGCTGATGTGAGCTGGACGCGTGATACCGGGAATGTATCAGAAGATAACGCATGGGCGGTGAAGCGTGCCGGCGCCGGGAAAAATCTTCCTCTGACGATAGATGATCTCGGACCGAATTATACCAACATGCGGGTGTGTACGTTTAAAGCACAGGCGTTATTGCGTGACGGGCAGCAGTTTGAAGTGGCGGAGAATTTTGTAACATTTTAAAATGGTTTTATACAATGGCAACAAAGCAACGAAAAATAGAAATCAACTACCGGCTGTTACAAACCAGTTGTAACATCGAGGTGGTGGGCAGCGTGCCGGACATGCAGGTCTACCAGGCTGACAAAGCTGAATACACTCCGGACTATACGCTGACACCGCTGGTCCTGTTTCCGCGGTGCAACGCCACCGATCCGGAAGCGGTGACTAAAATCGGGGCGGTCAACTCCAGGCTGACCAACATGAAGTGGTACGAGCGCATCGGAACCACACGCACACTTATCACATCGACAAACACAGGCTACAGCATTACGGAGTCCGGTGACAGCAAGGGACAGATCACAATGAAAAAAAATGTCACCGTCCTAAAACCCGTCACGCTGGAGTTTTACGCGGAATATGCCGACACACGTACCGGACAGCTGTTTACTTTTCAGATGAGCCGTCTTGTCCGCGCGGTTGACGGTACGGATGCGATCCCCGTATTGACGATAGACAGCCCGTCCACGCTGGACTGGAACCCGGTGCGTGACATCACCGCACAGACCATCACGGCCAAACTGATGGTAGGCGACACGGACGTGACGGCTACGGGCAAATGCAAGTTCTTCTGGTACCGTCTGTTGTCTACGGGAGCGCTGGAGGCGATAACCACAGGAGCGGGTGACAACGACTGGGAGTTTGTATCACTGAACAAGAATGTATATAAGATTGACCGCAATTATATAGGTGATGACATCACGATTGTCTGCAAAGCCACCTATGCGGCTTCCGGGACTCCGGCATCAACCCCGGGCATATCGGACCCGGCAGTCTCTACGGTGATACGCCGCAGGATTCCGAAGATTGAAGCCGACTGGGAGGGCGTACCTACGGGTGTTCCGGATGGGACTTACGTCATCTTTCCCAGACCCGTCATTCGGGATACCATGGGGGTTATCCCGAATCCGTCCGCCATGTTTAACTGCCACTGGTACGTCAAGAAGAGCGGAGATGCCGGATATGCCAAGGTTGCCGACGGATACTCTCCCAGGATACCTTTCAGCAACGGCATGATGTTAAAGCTGGAGGTGGAGGACAGAGGCCCTTACGTGGCGCTGACACAAGGCGGCAAGGTGCTCACACAGGGGGGCAAGGCGGTAGTAGTAAGAAAATTTGGATAACATTAAAAACAATAGTAGTATGGCATTTTACATTAAAGTAACGAAGGAGGTTGCCGACCGGTTGCATCTGACCGATATCCGCAACAGGACAGCGGATGGCAATGTATTATTGTGGCAGGCGGACGTGGCACGTTTCCCCGGCGACACGGTATTTGACAGGGCCAAGGAAGCGGGCGGCATCTGCCTGACCCCGCAGGCAGCGAAAGAAGAGATAGACGGTACGGACCATCCCGTCGAAGTATTCACACCTGCCTCTTGGGGGGAGGACAACACCGAAAGCTCCGAAGGCACGGATAGTACGGGAACGACCGGGGAAGGAGGAGCGTCATGAGTTTGGCCAGCGCGACCGGACAGGTCATATTTTCGCAAAAGGGCGGCGTATACATGCCTGCCATCCAGTGTAACCAGGGAGATCTGTATCAGGAGTATATGGGCGAAGCGTCCGCGCCGACGAACATCGCACCGGATTTCGCTTCGCTCAAGCCCGTCTTGTCCTTCATTCTCACCTCTTCGCGGGTGGCGGAAGGGCTGGTGGTCCCTTCCTCCATGAAATGGTATTTCAATGATGTCGAGATCAAGTTCTCGGGCAATGTTTCCACCAACACGTTTGGCGGTGAGACGGGACATTTCAAGTTTATCCCTTACCAGCCCGGTACGACGGATTACTACGGATTGCAGATCGTCAAGAATCTGGTCAAGGCGAGCGGAGCGGCCTCTTGTACCATCAAGGGGGAAGCTACCGTGACGATAGGGAATACCAGCGACACCGTCCAGTTCGTCTATAGCATCCCCATCACCAAGGGGGTCGGAAACCAAAAGCATGTGACGATCATTGCCGGTGACAACAAGTATTTTACCCTTCGGGACAAAGGGCAGAGCTGCATTCTGAAAGCCGTAGCGCGCATGGGCAGTGACGAGATCACTACCGGACTGGCGTACAAGTGGTACAACCAGGTCAACGGTGCGTGGAGCGTGCTGAGCGGAAAGACCACACAGACATTGACCGTCACCAACGATATGGTTGACACGACAGGTGTGTTCAAGGCGGAGGTGTACCAGGGCGGCAAGCTCATCGGTCAGGACACGCAGTCCGTAATGGATGCGTCCGATCCGTTTGATTTGATCCTGAATCCCACGCCCGAGGACGAGACCATCCGGGAAAGTGGTGACACGGTGGTCTATAAGCCCATTCTGGTCAAGCGTGGAAGTACCACCAAGTACAAGGACATGACTTTCTATTTCGTGTTCATGGACAGTGCAGGAGTAGTCCTTAACCCGTCTACTTCCGGTACAGCAGCCACTTCCGGCACGTGTACTTGGGACATGTGCCAGCAGGCAGGAGGCAACGTGGCATGGACCATCACAACCAAGGAATAAGGAGGTGATATGCCGTTGGTGACTAGAACCGGACAGGTCAGTTTTGCTCCAAAAGGTGACAAGGGAGATAAGGGGGCGCGCATGCGTATGCGTGTATGGGAGGCGTCTGTGTCTTACCTGGAGGGCAAGCAAGGGCAGCAGTTTTACGACATTGTACTTTATGACAACCTGCTGTACCTGTGCATCCGTTCGCATACGTCGGTTTCGACGGAAACCCCCAAACAGAATGTGGCTTCGGGAAAAATAAAATACTGGGAAGTAGCACAGAGCTGGACTTTTATCGCCACCAAGCTGTTGTTGACCGAGAAGATCAAGGCGTCCATGATTGATGCGGACGGTATCAGGGCGGTCAATGTGGACATCAGCGGAAAAATCACGGCGGATAGCGGACGTATCGGTCCGTTTTCCATAGATTCCGGCATGTTGTCCTCAAAAACTCTTTATGAGGGGACGGATTCCCATGTCGGTTTCAACCTGTCTGCCGGACAGATAGAGTTTTATAACGAAAGGACATTTGCACGTGTAAAAATCGGAGGGAACACGAAATTTGTCACAATCGAAGGGATATCGTATGATGCCGGAATTGACATACAGAGTCCGAATGCCATGATCGGGATGCACATCAAGACCCTGAGCATTCCTCTGTTCGTGGAGGGGGGTAACATTTTCCTTCATCCGAACAATGACAGTTATGTGTCTCTTCATGGCATAGTGGGGAACTGGAGGAACATATCCGTCAGCACTTCCCTGAATAACAATGATGACAATGTGATGTTTATTAATACGGGTAATATAGAAGTGACACTTCCTCCGGATGTTCCGGGACATACCATATACTTCAAACGTATGAGCGGCGGGGTAAGACTGACAGGCGGGCGCATCCTGCCTGCCCCCGGAGGAAAAGAGATGTCCTCCATTGATCTGGATTATGCGTCCGGATTCGTTAAATGTATGGGCAATTATTGGGTTATGTTTTATTGCGGATAACAGTATTTAATTAAGAATATTATGAAAGTTGATTTTACAAAATTTCCCCTGTTCACGGGGATAGACAGACAGGATATGGTGATAGCGGATATCCGTAAGGATATTGCTGACGGCATTTACAGGAACGTGCCCGGTCTTCCGGCGCACGTGCTTGCGGAGAAGATCTATCGGAACGAGCTTGTGGAGCTTGCCGATGACGAGATTCATATACTTGACCTCTACACTTCCGCTTCGGTGGGGCAGCTCGCCGACTCATGGCAGGATTATAAGAAAAACAATTTGGAAACTGGTAAATAAAAAATATTATGGAAAAGATGGAATTAAGTGAGGCGTTGAAAGCCAATGCCTCAGTACTGGAAGGACTGTTAGAGATAAATAAGATTATCAATGGTTTTACCAGTGAATCATTTTCGTTACATAAAGGTGAATCAAAAAGAATAAAAGCAAATGGCATATTGGTGATATGTAGTCAATATTATAATTTAACGTGAGTTCGATGAAAATTAAGTGATTGAAAAATTGGTGATTAGCGATA
>ENA-OPSK01001418-OPSK01001418.1-human-gut-metagenome-genome-assembly--contig:-NODE-1418-length-17881-cov-2.504432_pt1 | contig 17881 bp, 14 predicted proteins | sample MGYA00241807_ERZ501905 | MGnify/ENA primary metagenome ERZ501905 (study PRJEB25962, sample SAMEA2042111) | human gut metagenome | biome: human gut; feature: human-associated habitat; material: faeces...
GCCTTATTGGGGGCAATGGCTTCGTCTGTAGTTCGCTTAATGAATTAAATAGTAATTTAATACTGAGATTCTTCTTTGATAATTGCGGCAAATTCCTCCACGCTCATTGTGCCAAGTTCTGGGCTGTCATTCTCATCAATAAGATCTCTCTTACGAACAGAAACCGTTCCTGCGCTCTGCTCTTTTTCTCCGAGAATAAGCATATAAGGAACTTTCTGGAGCTGTGCCTGTCTGATTTTATAGCCAAGTTTCTCGTCGCGGTCATCGACTTCTACACGAACGCCGCTTGCTTTGAGTGCTTCAGCAACCTGTTTTGCGTAATCTGCAAATTTGTCGGATACAGGAAGAACTTTTGCCTGTACCGGTGCTAACCATGTTGGGAACTTTCCTGCATAATGTTCAATTAAGATTCCGATAAATCGCTCAATAGAACCAAATACAACACGGTGAATCATGATTGGACGATGTTTTTCTCCGTCTGCTCCAATATATTCTGCCTCAAATCTCTGTGGAAGCTGGAAGTCAAGCTGGATTGTTCCGCACTGCCATGTTCTTCCGATAGAATCCTGTAAATGGAAGTCAAGTTTTGGACCATAGAATGCGCCGTCTCCCTCATTTACTTCGTAAGGAATATTCATGGCTTTGATTGCATTTTCCAATGCATTTGTTGCTACTTCCCACTCTTCTTCTGTTCCCATGCTATCATCTGGACGAGTGGATAATTCTACATGATAAGTAAATCCAAATTTCTTATATACTTCATCAATCAATTTTACGACTTTCTGGATTTCATTTTCAATCTGCGCCTCTGTCATAAAGATATGGGCATCGTCCTGTGTAAAGCATCTTACACGCATCAGTCCATGAAGCTGTCCGGACTTTTCGTGACGGTGCACAAGGCCAAGTTCCCCAAGACGAAGTGGAAGTTCTTTGTAAGAACGAGGCTCCATCTTATAAACAAGCATTCCACCTGGACAGTTCATTGGTTTTACAGCAAAATCCATGTCATCAATTACTGTTGTGTACATATTTTCTCTGTAATGATCCCAGTGTCCTGATGTTTCCCAAAGCTGTCTGTTTAAGAGGATTGGTGTGGAGATTTCTTCGTATCCTTCTCTTGTATGCATCTTTCTCCAGTAATCAATCAGAGTATTTTTCAGAATCATTCCCTTTGGTAAGAAGAATGGGAATCCCGGACCTTCTTCCATGATGGTAAATAATCCAAGTTCTTTTCCAAGCTTTCTGTGATCTCTCTTCTTTGCCTCTTCGAGCATATTCAGATAATCTTTTAACTCAGCAGCTTTTGGGAAAGAAATTCCATAAATTCTTGTAAGCATTTTGTTCTTTTCATCGCCGCGCCAGTACGCACCTGCTGTAGAAAGGAGCTTAATTGCCTTGATTACGCAAGTATTGGATACATGAGGGCCTGCACAGAATTCTTCGTAGTCACCCTGTTTATAAAATGTGATTGTCTCTCCTTCTGGAAGTTCCTCAATCATTTCTACTTTGTAATCTTCCTGTCTTTCTTTCATGTAATCTAAGGCTTTTTCTTTTGTAACCTCAAATACTTCTAATGGCAGAGACTGCTTTACAATCTTCTTCATTTCTTTTTCGATTGCTGCAAGATTTTCCTCTGTAAATGGGAAAGAGAAATCAAAATCATAGTAAAATCCATTATCGATTGCTGGTCCAATCGCACATTTCGTATCTGGATATAATCTCTTTACTGCCTGTGCCAATACATGGGCGCTTGTGTGCCAAAACGCTTCTTTTACTTCTTTTTCTTCAAAATTACCTTCGATTACCTGTCCATTTTTTTCGAGAACTTTCATTTCTTTTTACCTCCAAAATAAGAATGAATCTGATTTGGGAACGTTAATAGTAATGAATATAGACCGCTGCAGCTTACAACTAAAACATATTTGATTAAAAAGTCTACATGTCTTACTTTTAATTTATATCAAAAAAGCACCCACAGATTACAGCATAGCTATAATCTAAGGGTGCATTAAATACACGGTTCCACCTTATAGTTTCACTTCAGATTCTCTAAATTAAATCCTATCCCTTAACGCGGGCATACGGCAACACTTGTGAAATATCTTAACATTCATCAGGATGCTTCTCTTGAAACATCTTCATATAATCTGTATAGTTCTTTTAAAATATTTCTTTTTCGCATCGCAGCTCAGGAATGGTTTTCATATACTTCCTCATAAATAACTCTCAGCAACTGTTACTCTCTCTGTATGATTTCGATTATATTACTCGTTTCCCTCATCGCTTTTCCTTGTTTCGAGTGTATGGTAGCACTATTAAAAATATTTGTCAATCATTTATTTTACTTTTTCTGGTCAAAAAACTCTTTATATTCTCTCTTACATTTTCTTTTACATTCGCAAAATATTGTGAACGCACAATCTTTCTTTCCGGATAGAAAACTTCTCCCCATGGATAAGATTCTGTAGCCCCATTTGTTTTTTGTCCATTTATGATAGCATCAGTTAGCAACATGGCTGCTGTCATTGCGGAAGTCATTCCCCATCCATTAAACCCTGTAGCAACATACATGTTCGGGGTCTTATCTGAATATGGTCCGATATACGGAATTCCATCCAAACTCACACAATCTTCTACTTCCCAATGCTCCCGCTCTATTGCCTCTGGATAATACGATAAAATCTTCTCTCTGAATTCATTCCAATCACGTTCTTCCTGCCCTACTCTGTGGGTAGCTCCTCCTACAAAAATCATATCTTTATATCCTCGCAATGCCAGTCCGTTATCAGACGCATCTGCATACATTCCATGAAGCTCCGGCACATGATCAAGGGCCATGATATAGGAACGATTCTGATATAGCTTATTATTATATCCTCCTGCTTTCTTATAAAATGGAAAATGTGTTGTACAAATGATATTTTTCGGAATTGTTATATAGAGTCCGCTCCATGTTGTTCCATTTATCCAATCATCTACAGGCATTTCTTCAAAAATAGTTACCTTATCTGACTTTTCAATATCTTTTACCAGACCATATAAAAACTTTACAGGATTCATCTGCGCCTGATTCGGAAAACGTACTGCTCCCGCCGTATCAAATGGAAGCTCCGGTGTCTCACAAAATTCTGCTTTCATACCAAGAAGACTGGCTGCACGCACTTCCCTCTCAATGCATTCTTTGTCTGTTCTTGAATAAATATAGGAACTTCTCTCCTCAAAATCACAATCTATAGATGCTGCCAATTCCCGATACTTATGCAATGCGAGTTCGTTCGCTTCAAAGTACATGCGGGCCTTCTCTTCCCCCAAAGTTTCCAGCAATCTGCTGTATATAAGGCCATGCTGCGACGTAACCTGTGCCATCGCATGTCTCACAGTTCCACTGCCTATCCTGCTTCCCTCAAGAAGCAGACATTCCACTCCCGCCTCCTTTAAGAAATACGCACATAGAAGACCACATAATCCTCCTCCGACAATCGTGACATCTACTTTTTTGATACGAGTCAGCTTTTCATATTGAGGCATCTGTATTCTACCACCATCACTCCATATAGAATCTGACATTTTTCATCCTCCTGTTAATTTACTTCTCTACATCTTATTCTCTCTTAAAATCTTCTCTAATATTTTTATTATACACTAAAAAAGAAAAAGAATATTATTAATTTTTCTTAAACATTCTTTTTCTTTTCTCTATATCATTTTTCAAAATGACCTTATATTTTTTTAATTTATAAAAATATTATCAAAATATTTTTATGGATATATTTCTTTATAACTGAGATGTTTTTTCTTCCCCATAAATTATAAAAAAATTTCTGATTTCAATGTAGCCAAAGACAGAAAATCGAAGCAGCATCTCACCCAATCTACGACTTCAGAGCTGTGAGAAAACAACCTCCGTTAGAAAGGTCCCTCATTAAAATTATTGATTTTGCGACTTTTGTGTTTTTTACAACGGAGTCAAAATCAATAACTTTTAATGAGGGGCTTTTCATAGAAGACTTCCTCTCGCTGCGACTACAGCCACAGAGATGTTGCTTCGATTTTCGTCTGTTTGTCTAACTAACCCAGAAATTTTTCTTCCAATTCATGTAACCTTTTTGCTGCTTCTGGATTCTGTTTTTCGAGTCTTCTTTCTAAATGTTTGCGGCTTTCTACTAACTTCTGCCAGATTTCTGGATTTTCCTGTTTTAATTCCATTTCGAGATGCTGGCGGCGTTTTTCAATCATTTGGAAGATAAGCTGTTTGTTCTTGTCTTCTTCAAGATTTGCTGAGAGTTCATCCAAATGAAGCTCCATCCTCCGAAGTACCTCATCCTCATCAATAACTCCGAGATTATGCCATGCCCTCATCTGTCTTGCGAGACCACTTTCTGAGATTGCTTCGAGTTCTGGCCAGTGATGTAAATGGGAAATGACCTGATGAACCCGTTTTTCAATCTCATTTACAGTATCCTCACCAAATGCCCATGCAAATTCTTCGAGTGTATTTTCTTCCTCAGCTGGGAGAGTATGCAGCCACAATGTCTTTTTAATTTTTTCTATATTTTTTGTGTTATGTTTATGTGACGACAATGCTTTTTCTGCATTTTCCTGTAACTCTTTTAAGTTTTCCTGCAAATCTGCCGGAACTCCTTCTAATGGAAATGGCTTTTGTAATCCAGAATCTAAAAGAGCCGCCGTAATTGTTCGTCTGACACAGCCTTCTTCAATCAAAGATCCCATTCCCAAATTGCGAAGCTGTGTGTTAAGTCCCTGCATATGTTCTGTGATATAGAAAGCAATTCCTTTTTTCTCCAGATTATTCTTCAGCATAAGAAGCGTATCTGCCGCTGTAATATCAATATTCGTGATTGTTCCCGCATCCACAATTACCGTTTTCGTATCCTCTTTTAAATGATTTTCAATATCTTCCTGAAACAGCTTGCTATTTGCAAAGAACAGGCTTGCATTAAAGCGGTAAATCACTGTATTTTCAATCGGATGTGCATAGTGATTTTTATTCAAATCATAAAATCCATCTCTTCCAGGTATCCCTCCAAGAAATGCCCTTGGTGGATTTGTCTCACGGATAACAACTGCAACAAAGGAAAGAATTATTCCAATAATTACACCGTAAATAGTCCCCAGGAATAATACCGCCATACAAGCAGCCACAAATATATAAAATTCTTTGCGGCTTACCTTAAATAATCGCACTGCCAAATGCCATTCCACAACATTCATCAGCGCCGAAATGACTATAGCTGTCAGTACCGGAACAGGCAAATATCCGATAAAGCCCGCGGCAAAAAGCAGAACTGCCACCATTGTAACCGCTGCTGTAATCGAAACTGCCTGCGTCTTTCCGTCAAATTGCTCATTCATCGAAGTTCTGGAAATACTTCCATTTACCGGGCAGCTGCCTGTAAACGCAGAGATAATATTTCCTGCTGCACAGGCCAAAATTTCTTTATTATCATCAATTTTGTAACCATTTTTTGCTGCAAAATTATTCTCAGAAAGCAAAGTTTCGGCCATAACAACAACTGCAATCATCAGGCCTCTGCCTGCCGCGTGGCTTAAATCCACATGGAAAATGTCTGGTAAAATAAACTTAGGAAGTCCTGGCTCAACTTTTGCTAGCAAAGTAACTCCGTACCTGTCTACATGGAATACCATTGTTGCAATCATTCCTAATGCCATAATCACAACCGCCATCGGAAACTTAGGCATAACCTTTTTAGAAATAATAAGAATTGCCAATGCGCCAACACCTAATGCTACTGACACCCAGTTAATATGCTGTGCTGTCTCATATAAGTGCTTTAATAATTCTGGGAGTTCACCCGAACCAGACTTGCCACCCATGATTTTAGGAATCTGCATCAAAATAATCGTCAACGCAATCCCACTGATAAATCCGCCCATAACCGGAGTCGAAATAAATGTAACAAGCTTGCCTGCTTTCAAAAAATAAAAGACCACGGCCATCGTGACCATGAAGGAAGTGGTGGAGCACCTTTCAAAAAAAAAAAAAAAACCAGCCACAAACCAACAAATAATGCGATAACTGGGATATACCGCAGAGCATCTGCACTGCCGCTCTCAATTCCAAGACTCGCCAGTGCTGCTCCCGCAATGGCCGCCGGTGCCGCATCTACTCCAAAAATAAATTGCGGTGATGTGGAAAAAAGTGCAAAAAATAAAATGGGAAGCACAGAACCATACAGTCCAAAAACTGCTGGCAATCCTGATACTTCCGCATATCCCATAGAGATAGGAATAGAAACCGCCGCTATCATAATACCTGCTGCGATATCTTTTCCCAGATATTCTTTTTTATAATTTTTCAATGTAGGAAATAAAGAACTCTTCATATATAGTATGCCTTCCTTTCTGCAAAACTCACCATATAATATAGAAGATTCTTGGGAGGTTGTAAAGGGGGATGGGCGAAAACCAGAGCTGTGATAGAAAACCGTCACTGAACACTGGGGACTGCTATAGGAGGGTAATTTAGTTTATTTTACAAATTTTCCGAACACATTTCTTACCAGCGGACCTGCAAAGAAAATCTGCCAGCAAAGTGCCATTGGGAAATTAATTACTGTTGTCTGTAACCACTGTGCGATAATCTCACTTCCTGGATGTTTGAATAATGCAGTTGCGATAAAGCTCATGACCGGACACATCAGGCAGACAATCATAGAACAGATTGCAAGTGTAATGAATATTGGTTTATCTGTTGGGGATACAATACGGAATGCAAGGAATTTTGATAATTTTTCAACTACGAAAAATTCTAAAATAGCTGCAATCGGCCACATAATTGGCATCTCGTGAAATGCGAGTAAGAAAATCTGGTTGCTCATACCACCTTTATCGATTGCGATATTGTAGCAAACCATTGCGTAGACCATGACAAAAGCCATAATAATTGTAAAAATAACGTTCTGTAACTTTGTTTTTGGCATAATCAGCTGCCTCCTTTTTCATTCTGTTTATCAAAATCTTAAATAGCTGTTTTTCTTAAAATAATCTTTCTCATTCAAAATAAATACTTTAAATTGAGGCGTGCAGATTGCTGGAATGATTTTTCAAACACGCTCTAGCTATTTAAACTTCGATGAAATAGCATAAAAATAGGCTGTGTTGTTCGTTATCAACATTTTATATGTTTGCAATTTTATATTTCATACACCTTTAAATATTTCTAAAATATAGTACTTTCTTAAAACTGCATACCTTTAAAATATTGTGCGTTTCCAATTAGACCAAAATATTTTTACGATATTTAATTTATTTGATACGGCTTGACATTATAGCATAAAGAAAAAATTTATGTAAGTCTTTTTTTATTTTTTTATTTTGTACATAATAATATCTCATTGACATTTTGGTATGTAAATTACCTATTTCTTATTGACCTGTATTGACTTTACTCGATGATACCTCCACATCGTTCGCTGAGTCATCTTGTTATGAAAAATATTCTGCATTATTTAGCTGAAAGTCAATGAAGAAGTACGCAAAAAAAGTTAATTTCACTAATTTTACAGCCATTTTCTACTACTTTATAGTTATTATTTATACCTAATAAGTTCCATAAACCACAAAAAAAGCACATTTTTTTACCTTTATTTCATTTTATATAAATGTTATAATTGTTATGTTTTTGTAAGGAAATTGTAAAAAAGAAAGGATAAACGTAATGAAGGAAAACAAAAACGATTTTAAACCGTATATTCCTGCGGACCAGGTAGTTCCGGAATTTACAGTCACAGCCTTAATTCTTGGTATTTTACTTGCAGTTATTTTTGGTGCTGCTAACGCATATCTTGGACTTCGAGTTGGTATGACCGTTTCCGCATCTATTCCTGCAGCCGTACTTTCCATGGGTATTATTCGTATCATTCTTCGTAAGAATTCTATCTTGGAAAACAACCTTGTTCAGACAATCGGTTCAGCCGGTGAGTCTGTTGCTGCCGGAGCAATCTTTACGCTCCCTGCTTTATTCTTATGGGCAAAAGAAGGTAAGATTGATTCTCCTAGTATTTTAACTATCTTTTTAGTTGCACTTGTTGGTGGTATCCTTGGTGTCTGTTTCATGGTTCCACTTCGTCAGGCTCTTATCGTTGAAGAACATGGTGTTCTTCCTTTCCCTGAAGGAACTGCCTGTGCAGAGGTTCTCCTTGCCGGAGAAGAAGGTGGTAACAAAGCTGGTATCGTATTCTCCGGTCTTGGTATCGCTGCTATTTACAAATTCATCGCTGATGGAGTTAAACTTTTCCCTAGTGAAATTGGTTATGATATTCAGGCATATGCCGGCTCTTCCGTAGGTATTCAGGTTCTTCCTGCCCTTGCCGGTGTTGGTTACATCTGTGGACCTCAGATTTCAAAATACATGTTCGCAGGTGGCACTTTAAGCTGGTTTGTACTCATGCCTATGATTGCATTATTTGGTAAAGATGCTACCATCTTCCCTGGAAGTGAAGTAATTTCTACTCTTGCTCCAGGATCATTATGGGGAACTTATATCAAGTACATTGGTGCCGGTGCCGTTGCAGCTGGTGGTATCATGAGCTTAATCAAGACTTCACCACTCATTGTCCGTACATTTAAACAGGCAATAGGCAGCATGGCTAAAAACCGCGCTACTGCTGATGCTTCTCGTACACAGCGCGACTTACCAATGCCGATTATTCTTGGTATTATCGCTGTTATTGCTGTTGCCATCTGGTTACTTCCAATTTTCCCTGTAAGTTTCCTTGGTGCAGTTCTTGTTGTTATATTCGGATTCTTCTTTGCAACTGTTTCCGCCCGTATGGTTGGATTAATCGGTTCTTCTAACAACCCAGTTTCCGGTATGGCAATTGCTACTTTAATTATTTCTACTTTAATTTTAAAAGCTACAGGAACTACAGGAACTACAGGTATGATCGGTTCCATCTGTATCGGTAGTATTATCTGTATCGTTGCTGCTATCGCCGGCGATACTTCACAGGATTTAAAGACAGGTTTCATCGTAGGTGCTACACCTAAACTTCAGCAGATTGGTGAAATGATCGGTGTTATCGCTTCTTCCGCTGCAATCGGATATGTTTTATATCTGTTAAATGCTGCATGGGGATTCGGTTCTAACGAAATTCCTGCTCCACAGGCTACAATGATGAAGATGCTCGTTGAAGGTATCATGAATGCAGAACTTCCATGGGCACTGATCCTTGTTGGTGTATTCATCGCTATCGTTGTTGAGATTCTTGGTATTCCAGTACTTCCATTTGCTGTTGGTATGTACCTTCCATTCTCACTGAGTGCCGGTATTATGGCTGGTGGTGTAGTTCGCTGGATTCTTGAACGCCGTAAAGCAGCAAATGAAAACGAAGAAAAAGAAAAGAAAGCTTGCATTGAACGTGGAACATTATTTACTTCCGGTCTGATTGCCGGAGAGGGACTCATGGGAGTTATCCTTGCTATCTGTGCGGTAGCAAAAGTTGACTCTAAGTTTGTTTCCCCTGTTGCCCTTCCACAGATTGCTAGCTTAGTTATTTTCATCATTTTACTTGCTTATTTATACTTCTTATGTGTAAAAAAGAACAACAAAACTAATTAACAATTAAATTACAAAACATATTTCATTTCTGGCAGTGAGAGAACCTCTTTCACTGCCAAAATTATTTATACACTTTACGAACTATATTCTAACCGTTATAATCATATTTACAAATATATGAAAGGAGTCCCTATGGCAAAACAGAAAATAGATAAAAACTACCTTGATTTTATCCCAGTAAAAAATCCAGAAATAAAATATGAAACAAACGACAAGGGAAACATTACCGTCTTCATTCGCTGGGAAGGTTTCTTTAACAAAATTGCCCAGAAATTCTTCCACCGTCCAAAAGTAAGTTCTATCGACCTTGACGATTACGGCAGCTTCGTCTGGAACATTATTGATGATAAAAAAGACATTCACACACTCTCCCAGGAACTCGATGCTCATTTCCCTAAAATGGAAAAATCACTCTCCCGCCTTATTAAATTTCTCGAAATTTTGAAAGACCATCATTTAATTACTTATTCAGAAAAATTAAAATAAAAAAGATATAAACTACAAATAAAATGGCTAACAAAAATCACATAAAAAATTAAGATAAGAAGGGAGCACCCATGGAATTACTGAAAAATCTGATACATTATCTCCCCTATATCCTACTCTTTGCCGTAGCCACTATGTTAATCTACGGCTGGGGATTGTGGCGTTCCATGCACCAGAATCAGGATTTAAACAACCTCCTGACCTCTAAGGGAATCAGCCGGATAAAAAAAGAATTAAAACGCAATGGGAAAATGACAAAAAAGGAACTCTCTGACTGTGTAAAAGACTTAACCGCCAGCCAGCCATTTAGTAAACAGCGAATCGGAGTCACTAATCCAAATCAGTTTTTGGATTCGCTGCTGCCTTATATGGAACGACAGGAAATGATAAGCAAATCTAAACAAAACGGCAAGGTATACTATGATTTGATTCATTAACCAACAGACACCCACGAAGAGAAACGATAGGCTATCGTTTCTCTTCGTGGGCTGACAGTGACTGGATTTAGTTGAATTAATTAGTTGAATTAATTAGTAAAAATCAGGTGCAGCTCATAACCTACATATATAAAAGGCTCCAGTATATATAATATACTGGAGCCTTTTATATCTTATTATCTACAAGCTACACCGCTTATTCTTCAGCAGCTTCCTCAGTCTCTTCTTCCTCTGGAGCATTGTGTACTTCTGTTACCTGTACAACTGTCTCCTCCGGATTCGTCTTCAGATGGATACCTTCTGCAGTTGCGATTGGTAAATCTTTTACTCTGATAGTATCACCTGCTGTCTTACCATCTAAATCGATTTCAACTTTTTCAATCAGATTTTCTGGTAATGCTTCATAACTGATTTCCTCTAATAATAATTCTACGACACCAGATTTTACTTTCTCATGATTTAAGAGTACAACTTCTGCTACAGAATGTACTTTTTCACCTTTTACTAATGCCTGGAAATCCATTTCTACAATCTCATGTTTCATTGCATTGTAGTCAATCTCTTTTAATAAGACTGGCATTTTCTGTCCTTCAACAGTGAGAATTAACTGACTTCCCTTATTACAGGTTCTTAAGATTCTTTCTGCCTCTTTTTTCTCGATTTTCAGCGGCATGGAGCCTTCCATGTTCTTACCGAACACATTGCCTGTAACAAATCCTTCCCTTCTAAGCTTTTTTGCCTTGATCTGCATATCTCTTTTTTCAGCACTTAAAGTATTCATTTGTCTTTTCCTCCAAAATGTCTGATGCTTAGAGGCCCTACTTTATCAGGTCTGATAAGTATTTTTTACGGTTATTCTTTTTAAATAACCTCTTCTTTGTTACGGTGCAATTATAGCACTGCTGTCAGAAAAAAGATTCACAAATATTTTTATTTTCAAAGAATTTTTTTATTAATTTTTAAAAATATTTTGTAAATGTATAGACAATTTTAACAAAACATTTTTTCTGTCACTTAACAGATATTCCATAAAACATTTTTCCAGACATTCATTTTTACTCAAAAGGTGAAGTGGATTTAGAAAATACTTTCTACAAAATGTGTATTATATTCATGGAAACTTTCACCAAAGCAACAGTAGTTCATCATGGACTACGTCAACTGAATAAAGTAAAATATCCCACAAATCAGGAAGAGTACAGATTACTAATTGATTCTTCAAACAAATTCTAAGACTCTTCTTCAAATAATTCCTGCACAGATAACAGACGAAAATGACTCTTTTTCACATAAATCAATCCTTCTTTGGACATTTTCCCAAGTTCTTTGGACAGTGCGGAACGGTCTACGCTTAAGTAGTCTGCAAGCTGCTGGCGGTTAAATGGTATATCGAATTCTTTACTGTTACATAGTACTGCCTGATTCGATAAATAGGATAGCAGTCTTCCCCGGATAGATTTGGAAGAAGTGTTAAAAATTCTTCGGGACAGGGCGAGATTTTTCTGTGCGGAAACCTGTAAAAGATTTTTTATGAGTTCATTATGGAAAATGCAGGAATTGGAACAAAGGTGGAGCATTTTTCCCACATTTAAAAATAAAATTTCTGTATCTTCTGCCGCAATGACATTAACTAACATTTTCTGGTCTGGGATACTGGCATAGGTTTCTGCAAAGATTTCTCCTTCACCGGCCCGCTCTAGCACACTGCGGTTTCCCCAGATGTCATCATTTTCTATTAAAACACTTCCTGATAAAACAACGCCGACACAGGATACGACTTCACCGACCCGGTAAATCATTTCTTCCTTTTTATATTTGCGTTTGCCCGCCTTTAAGCAGGACAACATCTGCTCTGTTTCTTCCGGCGTTGCCCCCTGAAAAAGCACTGTTTTCGATAATTTATAAAAATCCATATTTTTTCTCCCCGTTTGTTGTCAAAACAACATATTTATCAAATTAACTATATTATACTGCGTATAGAAAGTCAATTAAAGGAGGATAACAATGGCTTATATCAAAAATATTTCACATGAAGAAGTTTTACATCTTGCTGACCAGGTTTCTGCCGATAAAGGACAGATTGTCAGCAAAACATTAGCACAGAATGACCATGTAAGTGTGACACTTTTCGCATTTTCCAAAGATGAAGAAATCGCTACACATGATTCTACTGGTGATGCAATGGTTCTCGTTCTTGAAGGAATCGGTCAGTTCACTGTTGATGGCAAAGAATATATTTTACAGGCAGGGGATACCCTCGTTATGCCAGCGAAAAAACCTCATTCTGTTTACGCAAAAGAAGACTTTAAGTGGCTTCTCACTGTTGTATTTCCTTCATAAAGGAATTTTATAGAAGAAAAAGGAGATTAAATTTTATGGAAAACCAAATGTTTTGTTATCAGTGTCAGGAAACTGCCGGATGCAGTGGATGTACCCGCGTTGGAGTCTGTGGAAAACAGCCCGATGTCGCTGCCATGCAGGATTTATTGGTCTATGTTACAAAAGGAATTTCTGCGGTAACTACTACTTTAAGACAGGAAGGAGTAGAGATTCAGCCAGCAGTCAATCACATGATTACACTGAATTTATTTACTACAATTACCAATGCCAACTTTAGCAAAGAAGCAATTATCGCCCGAATTCAGGACACGCTTTCCGAAAAAGATTTGCTTCTTTCTAAACTTAATACCCTTACTAGCACAGACACTCTGCCAGAAGCAGCTCTCTGGAACGGTTCTGAAAATGAATTTGCCGCCAAAGCTGCAACTGTCGGCATTCTTTCCACAGAAAATGAAGATATCCGAAGCCTTCGTGAATTAATCACTTATGGTTTAAAAGGTCTTTCTGCTTACTCAAAACACGCAAATGTTCTTTTACAGGATAACGAGGAAATTGATGCATTTATGCAGCGTGCCCTTGCCGCAACTCTCGATGACAGTTTATCTGCTGACGATTTAATCGCTCTTACTTTAGAAACTGGTAAATACGGTGTGGACGGTATGGCTCTCCTTGACAATGCCAATACTTCCACCTACGGAAATCCAGAAATCACAAAGGTAAACATCGGTGTTGGCACCCGTCCAGGCATCCTTGTTTCCGGTCATGACCTTCGTGACCTTGAAATGTTGCTCAAACAGACACAGGGAAGCGGTGTGGATGTATACACTCATTCTGAAATGCTTCCAGCACACTATTATCCCGCTTTCAAAAAATATCCAAACTTTGTCGGCAACTATGGAAATGCATGGTGGAAACAGAAAGAGGAATTTGAAAGCTTCCACGGTCCGATTCTCATGACAACAAACTGCATCGTTCCACCAAAGGACAGCTACAAAGACAGATTATACACAACCGGAGCAGCCGGTTATCCAGGTTGTAAACACATTTCTGGTGAAATTGGGGAAGAAAAAGACTTCTCCGCAATTATTGAGCAGGCAAAACACTGTGCAGCACCAGAAGAAATCGAACGTGGAGAAATTATAGGCGGATTTGCCCATAATCAGGTACTTGCCCTCGCCGATGATATTGTTACCGCTGTAAAATCCGGTGCAATTAGGAAGTTTGTCGTTATGGCAGGCTGTGACGGCCGCATGAAATCACGAAACTACTACACAGATTTTGCAAAAGCATTACCAAAAGATACGGTAATTCTCACCGCAGGCTGTGCAAAATACAAATACAATAAGTTGAATTTAGGTGATATTGGCGGTATTCCACGAGTACTTGATGCCGGACAGTGCAACGACTCCTACTCCCTCGCCGTTATTGCCCTCAAATTAAAAGAAGTATTTGGACTTGAGGATATTAATGAACTTCCAATTATCTACAATATTTCCTGGTATGAGCAAAAGGCAGTCATCGTTTTACTTGCCCTTCTCTATCTTGGAGTAAAAAATATCCACCTCGGACCGACACTCCCTGCGTTCTTATCCCCAAATGTTGCGAAGGTATTAGTGGATAACTTTGGTATCGCTGGGATTGGAAGTGTGGAAGAAGATTTAAAACTCTTTGGATTATCAGAGTAACTAGAGCGTGCTTGAAAAATGCTCTAGTAATTTTTGGGGGGGCTAAACAGACGAAAACCATCTGTCTCCCTCCATTTCCTCTTCAAATCCTCCTTCCTTTGATTTGATTCCCCAAATCCAGCCAAGGTCAGCCCGTTGGAAGATAAATAAATCATATTTGTGGCCTCGGAGCAAGGTTTGGATGCGAGCGCGTAAGCGAACAAACCGCCGCGACTAAAGTCACAAATATGATTTATTTATCTTCCAACGGGCGTCCTCTCATTTAACAAATCAAAGGTTGTGTATTTGGCAGGACTCTGTTAAAATGATACACAACCTTATTTATTGATTTTTTATTTGGAGGTAATTTATGGAATCAATTCAGAATAAAATTGTGAAAGCCGCTTTATTAGGTGCCGGTACTGTCGGAAGCGGCGTATATGAACTCGTAAAAGAGCGTCAGGAAGATTTTCCACATATCTGTGGTACACAGATTGAGATTGCCAAGATTCTTGTCCGTGATGCTTCAAAAGAAAGAGAAGGAATTCCTTCTGAACTTCTCACTGACAACTGGGAAGAAATCATTGCTGATGACAGTATCTCTATTATTATAGAAGTAATGGGTGGTATTGAACCTGCAAAGTCTTATCTGCTTGAGGCAATGAAGGCCGGTAAGCAGGTTGTTACTGCCAACAAGGACTTAATCGCAGAGCATGGTCATGAACTTTTAGATACCGCAGAACAATACGGCTGTGATTTCAAGTTTGAAGCTGCTGTTGCTGGCTGTGTTCCAATTATTCAGATATTAAAGCAGAGCATGTCCAGCGAAAATATCACAGAGATTATGGGTATCGTAAATGGTACAACAAACTATATCCTCACTCGCATGACACAGAGCGGCTTGAGCTACGACGAAGCATTAAAGGAAGCTACAGATTTAGGATATGCAGAAGCAGACCCTACTGCCGATGTGGACGGTTTAGATGCCGGACGTAAGATTGCTATCATGGCTTCTATCGCTTTCCATTCCCGCGTAACATTTTCTGATGTTTATATCGAAGGCATTCGAAATATTACAGCAAAGGATATTTTCTATGCAAAAGAATTCAATTCTGTAATTAAGCTTGTCGGTATTGCAAGAAAAGATGAGGACGGCATCGAAGTAAAAGTTCTTCCAATTTTAATCCCACAGGATCATCCTCTGGCAACAGTAAATGATTCCTTTAACGCTGTATTTGTTCACGGAACTGCATCCGATGATACAATGTACTATGGCCGTGGTGCAGGCAAACGTCCGACTGCCAGTGCGGTAACCGGGGATTTATGTACAGTTGCAAGACATATCGTTGAAAAACATTCTAATCTTCATGTCTGCTCCTGCTACAAAGAACTTCCCGTGAAAAATATTCAGGATACTTATTCCCGTTTCTTCCTTCGTCTGCAGGTAGCTGACCGACCAGGTGTTCTTGCGAATATCACAAGCGTATTCGGAACAAGTCAGGTAAGTATCGCCCAGATTATTCAAAAGTCCCGCCAAAATGGCAATGCCGAACTGGTTATCATTACCGATGAAGTAAAAGAACTGTATTTTACCGATGCCTTGAACATTTTGAAAAGACTTTCCATAGTTAACAGTATTTCCAGTCTGATTCGTGTATATTAAGAAGATTTTACGTTCATTTCTCATAAATACCTTGAAATACCCGTTGACAAATCAATCGAAATTATTAAAATAGAATGGTAATACTAATTTTAACCCAAGGAAATAGGAGGACTTATTACTATGCGAAAAACCAAGATTATCTGTACCCTTGGACCATCAACGGATAAAGGTGATGTTTTAGAGCAGTTAATGCTCTCTGGTATGAACGTTGCCCGTCTTAATTTTTCTCATGATACTTACGAGAATCAGAAGAAAAGAATAGATAAAGTAAAAGCTTTACGCACAAAGCATAACCTTCCGGTTGCATGTCTGTTAGATACAAAAGGACCAGAAATTCGTCTTAAAACATTTAAAGACGAAAGAGTTACTCTTGAGATGGGACAGGACTTCTGTCTTACTACAAGAGATGTAGAAGGAACAAAGGATATTGTCAGTGTTACTCACAAAGATTTACACAAAGATATCCATGTTGGTTCCAGCATCTTAATTGATGACGGTCTTGTAGGATTAAAAGTAGTGGCTATCAAGGGGCAGGATATCCACTGTAAAGTAGAGAATGGCGGAACTATTTCTAACCGTAAAGGTGTTAACATCCCTGGTGTTGAACTCTCCATCCCATTCATGAGTGAAAAAGATAAAGAAGACCTTTTATTCGGTATCAAACAGGACGTTGACTTCGTTGCAGCTTCTTTCACAAGAACAGCAGACGATATCAAAGAAATGAAAGCGTTCTTAAAGGCAAACGGTGGCGAAGATATCCGTATCATCGCTAAAATCGAAAACTCTCAGGGTGTTGATAACATCGACTCTATCATCGAGGCCTGCGAAGGTATCATGGTTGCCCGTGGTGACATGGGTGTAGAAATCCCTGAAGAAGAAGTTCCAATCATCCAGAAGATGATTATCAAAAAAGTAATCGCAGCAGGTAAAGTAGTTATCACAGCTACACAGATGCTCGATTCCATGATGAAGAACCCTCGTCCTACTCGTGCCGAGACTACTGACGTAGCTAACGCTATCTACGACGGAACAAGTGCTACTATGCTTTCTGGTGAGACAGCAGCAGGTGCTTATCCTGTAGAAGCTGTTAAGATGATGGCAAGAATCGCTGAACGTACAGAGAAGGAAATCAACTACCGCAAACGTTTCAATGATATGGCTAAATACACTGACCCAGGTATCACAGACGCTATCTGCCATGCTACCTGCAGCACAGCTTACGACCTCGATGCAAAGGCAATCATCACTGTAACTAAGAGTGGTTTCTCTGCAAGAATGATTTCCAAATACCGTCCAGGATGCGACATCATCGGATGCGCTATGGATGAGAAAGTATGCCGTCAGTTAAACCTTTCCTGGGGTGTTCGCCCAATCCTTCTTGGAGAAGAATGGGAAGTATTCGTACTCTTCGAACGTGCAATCAATGCATGTAAGAGAGATGGACTCCTTGAAAAAGGTGACGTTACTGTTATTACTTCTGGTGTACCAATCGGACGTTCTGGAACAACAAATATGTTAAAAGTTCAGGTTGTAGACGATTAAATACTAATTTGATGGGGACACAGACGCCGCTTTAGCAAAAGATATTGAGCTAAATTGTAAGAATACTATGATAAAGAAAAAAGAATGGTTATAATGGTATGCTCCCTTTTAGGTAGACAGTTAAAAAAATAAAACTGTTTATCTGAAA